>Ga0097691_1000121_pt1 | contig 70998 bp, 60 predicted proteins | sample NGESurdeep072012_8_FD_72858 | JGI IMG/M metagenome (GOLD analysis project Ga0097691, IMG submission 72858) | Arctic peat soil microbial communities from Barrow, Alaska - NGEE Surface sample 210-1 deep-072012 | ecosystem: Environmental > Terrestrial > Soil > Wetlands > Peat ...
GGTACGGGAATATCAACCCGTTGTCCATCGACTACGCCTGTCGGCCTCGCCTTAGGTCCCGACTTACCCAGGGCAGATTAGCTTGACCCTGGAACCCTTGGATATTCGGCGGACGGGTTTCTCGCCCGTCATTCGCTACTCATGCCTGCATTCTCACTCGTGTGGCGTCCACGACTGGATCACTCCGCCGCTTCACTCGCCACACGACGCTCCCCTACCCATCAACACGCTTGGACCGCACAAAGTACGGCCGGGCAAAGTGTCAATGCCACAGCTTCGGTGGTGTGCTTGAGCCCCGCTACATTGTCGGCGCGGAATCACTTGACCAGTGAGCTATTACGCACTCTTTAAAGGGTGGCTGCTTCTAAGCCAACCTCCTGGTTGTCACAGCAACTCCACATCCTTTCCCACTTAGCACACGCTTAGGGACCTTAGATGGTGGTCTGGGCTGTTTCCCTCTCGACTACGGAGCTTATCCCCCGCAGTCTCACTGCCACGCTCTCACTTACCGGCATTCGGAGTTTGGCTGACGTCAGTAACCTGGTAAGGCCCTTTAGCCATCCAGTAGCTCTACCTCCGGTAAGAAACACGTGACGCTGCACCTAAATGCATTTCGGGGAGAACCAGCTATCACGGAGTTTGATTGGCCTTTCACCCCTACCCACAGCTCATCCCCTCAGTTTTCAACCTAAGTGGGTTCGGTCCTCCACGCGGTCTTACCCGCGCTTCAACCTGGCCATGGGTAGATCACTCCGCTTCGGGTCTAGACCCAGCGACTCAAACGCCCTATTCGGACTCGCTTTCGCTACGGCTTCCCCACACGGGTTAACCTCGCCACTGAGCACTAACTCGCAGGCTCATTCTTCAAAAGGCACGCTGTCACCCCACAAGGAGGCTCCAACGGATTGTAGGCACACGGTTTCAGGATCTATTTCACTCCCCTCCCGGGGTACTTTTCACCTTTCCCTCACGGTACTTGTCCGCTATCGGTCACCAGGGAATATTTAGGCTTAGCGGGTGGTCCCGCCAGATTCACACGGGATTTCTCGGGCCCCGTGCTACTTGGGATACTTCTCAGGAGTTCATGACATTTCGTCTACGGGGGTCGCACCCTCTATGCCGGACCTTTCAATGTCCTTCGACTATGACACGAATTTTTTACTCCTCGTACGACTAGTAGATCGTACCGAAAAGTCCCACGACCCCGACCATGCAACGCCTACCAGCTATCACACATGATCGGTTTAGCCTCTTCCGCTTTCGCTCGCCACTACTAACGGAATCGCGGTTGCTTTCTCTTCCTGTGGGTACTGAGATGTTTCACTTCCCCACGTTCCCTCCACCTACCCTATATATTCAGGTAGGGGTGACTGGACTTGACTCCAGCCGGGTTTCCCCATTCGGAAATCCACGGATCACAGTCTGGTTATCGACTCCCCGTGGCTTATCGCAGATTCCTACGTCCTTCTTCGGTTCCTGGTACCAAGGCATCCACCGTGCGCCCTTAAAAACTTGGCCACAAAGATGCTCGCGTCCACTGTGTAGTTCTCAAAATACGGGCGGAACCCCACCACACGCCGGCGCCAACCACCCCCACCACAAGCAGGAACAGCGGTACGACCAACCAGCAAGGCCCGCACTGAAGAGCTGAGCACAAAACGCCCGAGCCTTCAGGACCCAACAACGTGCCAAACACCACCCACCCGACGCGCCACGTTCCAAAGCCCCACCCCAAAGAGCAGAACCAGTACTAACGACAACACCACATGACCGGTGCCAACTAATCGATGTTCCACCCTTGAGCAACCCCCACAACACAGACGGCTGTGAAGAGGCCACCTGGACACCCACAACCAGCCCCCAACCACGATGGGCCAGGAACTCTAGGTGCCAGTGCTCCTTAGAAAGGAGGTGATCCAGCCGCACCTTCCGGTACGGCTACCTTGTTACGACTTAGTCCCAATCGCCAGTCCCACCTTCGACGGCTCCTCCCCCTAAGGGTTAGGCCACCGGCTTCGGGTGTTACCGACTTTCGTGACTTGACGGGCGGTGTGTACAAGGCCCGGGAACGTATTCACCGCAGCGTTGCTGATCTGCGATTACTAGCGACTCCGACTTCATGGGGTCGAGTTGCAGACCCCAATCCGAACTGAGACCAGTTTTTTGGGATTCGCTCCACCTTGCGGTATCGCAGCCCTTTGTACTGGCCATTGTAGCATGCGTGAAGCCCAAGACATAAGGGGCATGATGATTTGACGTCATCCCCACCTTCCTCCGAGTTGACCCCGGCAGTCTCCTATGAGTCCCCACCACTACGTGCTGGCAACATAGAACGAGGGTTGCGCTCGTTGCGGGACTTAACCCAACATCTCACGACACGAGCTGACGACAACCATGCACCACCTGTGTACCGACCTTGCGGGGAGCACATCTCTGCACTTTTCCGGCACATGTCAAGCCTTGGTAAGGTTCTTCGCGTTGCATCGAATTAATCCGCATGCTCCGCCGCTTGTGCGGGCCCCCGTCAATTCCTTTGAGTTTTAGCCTTGCGGCCGTACTCCCCAGGCGGGGAACTTAATGCGTTAGCTGCGGCACGGATCTCGTGGAATGAGACCCACACCTAGTTCCCACCGTTTACGGCATGGACTACCAGGGTATCTAATCCTGTTCGCTCCCCATGCTTTCGCTTCTCAGCGTCAGTAGTGGCCCAGAGACCTGCCTTCGCCATCGGTGTTCCTCCTGATATCTGCGCATTTCACCGCTACACCAGGAATTCCAGTCTCCCCTACCACACTCTAGTCTGCCCGTACCCACTGCAAGTTCGGGGTTGAGCCCCGAAATTTCACAGCAGACGCGACAAACCGCCTACAAGCTCTTTACGCCCAATAATTCCGGACAACGCTTGCACCCTACGTATTACCGCGGCTGCTGGCACGTAGTTAGCCGGTGCTTCTTCTGCAGGTACCGTCACTTTCGCTTCTTCCCTGCTGAAAGAGGTTTACAACCCGAAGGCCTTCATCCCTCACGCGGCGTCGCTGCATCAGGCTTGCGCCCATTGTGCAATATTCCCCACTGCTGCCTCCCGTAGGAGTCTGGGCCGTGTCTCAGTCCCAGTGTGGCCGATCGCCCTCTCAGGCCGGCTACCCGTCGTCGCCTTGGTGAGCCATTACCTCACCAACAAGCTGATAGGCCGCGAGTCCATCCTCCACCAATAAATCTTTCCACCCAATACAGATGCCTGTTCAGGTCGTATCCAGTATTAGCCCCGGTTTCCCGGAGTTATCCCAGAGTGAAGGGCAGGTTACTCACGTGTTACTCACCCGTTCGCCACTGATCACCCAGGAGCAAGCTCCCAAGATCACCGTTCGACTTGCATGTGTTAAGCACGCCGCCAGCGTTCGTCCTGAGCCAGGATCAAACTCTCCGTTGATGTTTCAAACCCCAACACCCCAACAAACAAGGCGAAAGGAAAAACAAACCCCGAAGGGTAACTGATTCCAGCCGAGCAGAACGAGTCAAACTGACTCAATTCCAATTCAACCAAAGAAAAACCCGACCCACAAAGCAACCCGAAGGCCACCACTGCAAACCGAGATCAAACTTGGCATCGATTTTTGGCACGCTGTTGAGTTCTCAAGAATCGGACGCACACCAACACAACACCCTCCGGCGTCACATCGGGGCAACCATACGATGTTACGTGTAATACGCTTACTTGCCTAACGATCCCGCACCAAAATCGGGCCCCGATCCGTAGATCAGCGCCCCGTGCGGAGCCGTGGCGGGTATCCACTGTAACAGGCCGAAGCCCATCCCATAATCCCCTTGCGGGGATCTGGCGACACCGGAATCCCGGTGTCCTTTTCTGTGGCTGACACATGTCACAGGGGTGGTTCCACACCTCTGACATGTGTGCTGTCATCCCGTGGGACCGGCCACTTCGCGCGGTGCCTACGCACCTGAAGCAGTGGTGTCCGTTCCTCCCTGTCGGGCTGACCTGGTGAACTTTAGAACCTCTCACCCGCCAAACACAAGTCCGCTGGTCACAGGCCTGCGCAGGCACTTGGCCGGGTCCTGCCTCAACGCATCGATCACGGTGGAGGCGTGGATCCGGACGGCCTGCGGGCGGCGGCCAAGGACTTACGTCCCCGGCGCACCAATGCCACCTGACCATGGAGGAAGTCGGCTTCGGTCAGAACCGCCTCAGGATCGGTGACCTTGACGTTGTTGACGGATGCGCCGGCATCCCCGATGACCCGGCGAGCGGCGTTACGGCTGTCCACCAGTCCGGTGGCGACCAGGGCATCCACCACCGAGTCCCCGGGTGCAACCTCTCCCCCAGGCAGCTCAGCGGTCGCGTCACGCAACGTAGAGGCGTCCAGGGCAGCTGGGTCACCCTTGCCGAACAGCGCTTCGCTGGCAGCCTGCACAGCGGACGTGGCGGGTGCACCGTGGACCAACGTCGTCACATCGGCAGCGAGGGCCCGTTGTGACTCGCGCTTGAAGGGTGTCTGGGCCAGCGACGCCTCTAGCACCTCGATCTCCTCGCGGGTGCGGTCGGTGAAGATCTTGAGGTAACCGATCACCGAAGCGTCCTCGGCGTTGATCCAGAACTGGTAGAAGGCATACGGCGACATCATCTCCGGGTCGAGCCAGACCGTGCCACTCTCGGTCTTGCCGAACTTGGCGCCGTCTGCCTTGGTGACCAGCGGCGTGGTCATCAGGTGCACCGACCTGTGCTCCGTGCGGTGGATCAGATCGGACCCGGCAGTCAGGTTGCCCCACTGGTCGTTTCCTCCGGTCTGCAGAGTGCAGCCATAGGTGCGGTAGAGGTGGAGGTAGTCCATTCCCTGCAGGAGCTGGTAACTGAACTCGGTATATGAGATCCCGTCCTGGCTGGCCAGACGGGTGGCGATCGCGTCCTTCTTGATCATCGCGTTAACCCTGAAGTGCTTGCCCACGTCGCGCAGAAAGTCCAGCGCCGACATCGGCGCTGTCCAGTCGAGGTTGTTGACCATGATCGCCGGGTTGTCGCCCCCGAAGTCCAGGAACGGCTGCACCTGAGCCTGGATCCGGACCAGCCATTCGGCAACGGTCTCCGGCGAGCTCAAAGTCCGCTCGGCCGTTGGCTTGGGATCGCCAATCAGGCCGGTGGAACCACCGACGAGGCAGAGGGCACGGTGACCTGCTCGTTGCAGGTGACGCATGAGGATCAGCTGGACGAGGTTGCCCATGTGCAGGCTCGGTGCGGTCGGGTCGAAGCCGCAGTAGAAGGTGAGCGGGCCGCCGGCGAGTGCCGCACGCAGCGCCTGGTCGTCAGTGGTCTGGGCCACCAGTCCACGCCACTGCAGTTCCTCGAAGATGTCGCTCACCGCGGTTCGTTCCCTTCGCTGGCCCATCTGGTCACCCCACAGCCTGCCCTAAAAGTCACCGGAGGCGGCGGTCGGTTTGGATGGACGGACCTTGCCGGGCCGGTACGGCGAGACCGTCGCCTCACCCTCGAGCCAGAACCGCCAGGGGTAGGCCGCGCCGTCACCTCCGGGGCCACTGACCCCGACACGGGGCCCCGAGCGCACCGGGTCACCGCGCGAGCCACAGGAAAACCCAGGCGAACGCCCAGCAGGGGCGGCCCGCAACACCACCGGGCTGTCGCTGGCGGCTGTGTCGATGCCGTTCTGCTCGCTCGTCAACGCCAACGCCATCGTCAGGCGGGCAGGACCGCGCGCCAGATCCCGATCGCTGACGCCCACCCGGCGCGCACGGCCCACCTCCAGCCCGCCAACGACCTCACCGGCGCGCAGCAGCACGGCGCTGGCGGCGCCCGCCGGACCGCAGACCAGGTTGGCGCACCAGTGCATCCCGTAGGTGAAGTAGACGTACAGTCCGCCCGGCTCGCCGAACATCACCCGCGTGCGCGGCGTCTGGCCTGCGAAAGCGTGCGAGCCGGGGTCGTTGGCTCCGTCATACGCCTCGACCTCGGTCAGACGGACCGCCACGCCCGCGTGCGAGACTAGGCACCCGAGCAGCTGCGGTGCCACCTCGAGAACGGGGCGGGCAAAGAAGGCGCGAGTCAGTCGGCGCGGCATCGGATCTCGTCGCCTACGGTGAATGACCTTGCCTCGGTGACGCGTTGACGCACCAGCTCAAGCTGCTCACGAACGCGTACCGGCGCCGTACCGCCCTTGGCGTCACGGGACTCCAGTGATCCGCGGACGCTTAGCACGGCCCGTACGCCCGGGGTGAGGTGAGTCGAGATGGCGGCCAGATCCTCGTCGGACAGGTCCCAGAGCTCGATCCCACGACCCTCACACTCACGGACACAGGCGCCCGAGATCTCGTGGGCGACGCGGAACGACACGCCCTGGCGAACGAGCCATTCAGCGACGTCAGTGGCGAGCGAAAAACCCTGCGGTGCCAGCGACTCGAGCCGGTCGGTGTTGAACCTCATGGTGGCAATCATTCCGGCAAAAGCGGGCAGCAGAACCTCCAGGGTGTCGACGCCGTCGAATACCGGCTCCTTGTCCTCCTGCAGATCACGGTTGTAGGCCAGGGGTAGCCCCTTGAGCGTGGTGAGCAGCCCCGCAAGGTCCCCCACCAACCTCCCGGCCTTGCCTCGGGCCAGCTCGGCCACATCGGGGTTCTTCTTCTGCGGCATGATGCTCGACCCCGTGGAGTAGGCATCGTCCAACACGATGAAGGAGAACTCCTTGGTGGCCCAGAGGACCACCTCTTCGGCGAGCCGGGAGATGTCCACCGCAGCCATGGCGCTGACGAAGGCGAACTCCGCCACGAAGTCGCGACTGGACGTCCCGTCAATGGAGTTCTCGACGGCACCGGCGAAGCCAAGGTCGCCAGCAACCGCCTCGGGGTCCAGTCCGAGCGAGCTGCCGGCCAGAGCGCCCGAGCCGTACGGCGACAGGGCCGTGCGGCGATCCCAGTCCTGCCAACGCTCCACATCGCGCAGCAAGGCCCACGCATGGGCCAAGAGGTGGTGGGCCAGCAACACGGGCTGAGCATGCTGCAGGTGGGTGCGGCCAGGCATCGCCACGTCGATGTGCTCATGCGACTGGGCCACCAGAGCGTCCACGACGTCCAGGACCCGCGCGCTCACGCTTCGGGCGTGGTCGCGCAGGTACATCCGGAACAGCGTCGCGACCTGGTCGTTTCGCGAGCGCCCGGCTCGCAGCCGACCGCCGATGTCAGCGCCCACGCGCTCGATCAGGCCACGTTCCAGCGCCGTGTGCACGTCCTCGTCGTCCGCGCCGGGTCCGAACGCTCCCGAGGCGACGTCGGCCTGGAGCTGCCCGAGGCCGGCCAGCATCGTCTCGAGGCTGGCCTGGTCCAGCAGGCCGGCGCGATGCAGTACGCGGGCGTGAGCCCGGGACCCAGCGATGTCGTACGGAGCCAGCCTCCAGTCGAAGTGGGTCGACTTCGAGAGGGCGGCGAGTGCGTCGGACGCCTCCCCGACGAACCGTCCACCCCACAGGCTGACCTTGCCGACCTGGCCGGCGCCCGGTTCGCCGCTGGGGCTGTCCTGGCTCACGTACCCAGCCGCTGGTCGCGACCAGAGGCGATCTTGCTGGACAGACCGTGCAGGTGGATGAAGCCCTTGGCCTGGCTCTGGTCGAAGGTGTCCAGGGCGTCGTAGGTGGCCAGACCGAAGTCGTACAGGCTGGTCTCGGAGCGACGACCGGTGACGACCGCGCGACCACCGTGCAGCGTCATCCTGATGTCACCGCAGACGTGCTCCTGGGTGGATGCCATGAACGCGTCAAGAGAGCGTTTCAGCGGGCTGAACCACAGACCGTCATAGGTGAGCTCGCCCCACTTCTGCTCGACGCCCCTCTTGTAGCGGCCAAGCTCGCGCTCCACCGTGACGTTCTCGAGCTCCTGGTGGGCGGTGATGAGGGCAAGCGCGCCGGGCGCCTCGTAGATCTCGCGGCTCTTGATGCCGACCAGCCGGTCCTCGACCAGGTCGAGCCGGCCGACTCCCGCGTTACCAGCGCGCTGGTTGAGCTGGGAGATGGCCTGCAAGACGCTGCACTTGGTGCCGTCGATGGCTACGGGGACACCAGCCTCGAAGGTGATGACGACCTCATCGGCCTCGTGCGGGCGGGCAGGGTCCTGGGTGTACGTGTAGAGGTCCTCGATGGGAGCGTTCCAGATGTCCTCCAGGAAGCCGGTCTCGACGGCGCGGCCGAAGACGTTCTGATCGATCGAGTAGGGGTTCTTCTTGGTGGTCTCGATGGGCAGGCTGTGTGCCTCGGCGTACTCGATCGCCTTATCGCGGGTCAGTGCAAGGTCGCGGACAGGGGCGATGCAGGTGAGCTCGGGGGCCAGCGAGGTGATGCCGACCTCGAAGCGGACCTGGTCGTTGCCCTTGCCGGTGCAGCCATGGCCGACGACGGTGGCGCCGTGCTGCCTGGCCGCCTTGACCAGGTGCTTGACGATGAGCGGGCGGCTCAGCGCCGAGACCAGCGGGTAGCGGTCCATGTAGAGGGCGTTGGCCTGGATCGCCGGGAGGCAGTACTCGTCGGCGAACTCCTCGCGAGCGTCGGCCACGTAGGCTTCAACGGCGCCACAGTCCAGGGCGCGCTTGCGGATGACGTCAAGATCCTCTCCGCCCTGGCCCAGGTCGACGGCGACGGCGATGACCTCGGCGCCGATGGCGTCAGCGATCCAGCCGATGGCGACGGAGGTGTCGAGACCTCCGGAATATGCCAGAACAACGCGGTCAGTCATCGGTACTCCTTGTTGGGGTCTTCGCCTGTAGGACGACTTGTGGGGTCTGCTAGGTGGTGCGAGCGGTCGTTCGGGTGATGGTTCGGGGAGTGGATCGGCTCAGCCCGCTCGCGCCCGGCCAGGGCCAACAGCCGGTTCGCCAGGGTTCGGCTCTGCCGTTGTCCACTGGTGATGATCAAGATGGTGTCGTCGCCCGCGATGGTGCCCAGGATGTCGCTCTCGTCCGCGTGGTCCAGAGCCGACGCCAGGTAGTTGGCAGCTCCCGACGGCGTGCGCACCACGACGAGGTTGGCCGATACCCGTGCGGTGACGAGCAGCTCCTCACACTGTCGCCGCAGGCGCGAGCTCACCTCTTCGGGGCCGGGGGCCACCCGGGCGGTACGGTCGCCGCCCTCACCGGGCACGGCATACACCAGGGTCTTGCCCTCGCGCACCTTGACCGCGCCCAGCTCGACGAGGTCGCGCGACAAGGTTGCCTGGGTGACGGCAAAACCGTCGCGGGACAGGATCTCCAGAAGCTCGCCCTGGGACCGGACACCCTGGCGCCCGAGAACATCCAGGATGAGCTGACGTCGCCCGGCCCGGGTCTGCGGAATCACGAGGTCTGCTCCAGTCCGTCCAGCAGGGTCGGCAGCGCTGCCACAAACGACTCGATCTGCGCATTGGTGACTATCAGCGGGGGGGCGAGCCGGATCACGTCAGGGGTCGGTGCATTGACGATGAAGCCTGCGCTCAGCCCGCGATCGGCGACCACTGCGGACACGTCAGCGGACAGCTCGATGGCCCGCAGCAGACCTGCCCCGCGAACCCCGCGGATGAGGGGATGGCCAAGCGCAGCGACCGACTGGACCAGATGGTTGCCCACTGCCGTGGCGTGCGCGAGCAGGTCCTGCGCCTCGATCGTGTCCAGGACGGCCAGTCCCACGCAGGCTGCCAGCGGGTTGCCGCCGAAGGTGGTGCCGTGCTGGCCGGCCTTGAGCAGCTCGCTGACCGCGGGGCCAAAGGTGACCAGTGCGCCGATCGGCACTCCCGCGCCCAGCCCCTTGGCGACCGTGATGGCGTCTGGGATGATGCCAGCCTGCTGGAATGCGAACCACGTCCCGGTGCGGCCCACGCCGGTCTGTACCTCGTCGATGATGAGCAAGGTCCCGCTGGCCGTGGTCAGCTCCCGGGCCAGCTGCAGGTAAGCCGGGTCCGCGGAGACGACACCGGCCTCACCCTGTATCGGCTCCAGGAACAGTGCCGCGACCTCGACGCTGACGGCCGCACGCAGAGCCGCTTCGTCGTTGAGCGGGACATGAGCCACCGATCCGATGAGCGGCTCGAAGGGCTCGCGATAGGCCTGTTTGTGGGTCAGTGCCAAGGCCCCGGTGGTGCGCCCGTGGAAGGCTGCCTCTGCAGCGACCAGACCGGTTCGACCCGTGCGCCGGCTGAGCTTGATCGCCGCCTCGATCGCCTCGGTCCCCGAGTTGGCAAAGAACACCGCTGAGCCGCCCGGAGCGCCTGCGACGGTGAGCAGCCGCTCCGCAAGCTCGATCTGGGGCACGGTGGCGAAGAAGTTGGACACGTGAATCAGGCTGGCAGCCTGCCGGCAGAGCGCATCGACCACAGCCGGGTGTGCGTGGCCGAGTGCGTTGACGGCGATCCCGGCGAGCAGATCGAGATAGCGGTTGCCGTCAGCATCCCAGACGTAACAGCCCTGGCCTCGGGTCAGGACCGCCTTCGGGCGACCGTACACACCCATCAGCGACTGGGCGTAACGCTCCAGGTAGCTCACGTTGTCAAGGGCCGCCATCAGGTACCCACCCCGTGGTTGTCCAGTGTCTGGCCATCGTGGCCATGCTCACCATCGTGGTCGGCGCGTAGCCGGGCGACCCGATCTGCCTCGGCGTCCGCAATGATCATCGTGCCGATGCCCTCGCTGGTGAAGACCTCCAGTAGCAGCGAGTGCAACTGCCGACCGTCGATGATGTGCGCCTGCGGAACCCCGTTGGTCACCGCCCGCACACAAGCCTCCAGCTTGGGCCTCATCCCGGCGTGGACCCGGGTCAACAGGTCAGCGGCCGCGCTCACGGATAATTGCGAGAGCAGCGTGTCCGGGTCGGGCCAGTCCGCGTAGACGCCCTCGACATCGGTCAGGACCACAAGCTTGTGCGCACCGAGCGCGACCGCCAGCGCCGATGCCGCGCTGTCAGCGTTGACATTGAGAACCTGCCCTTCCACGTCCAGGTCCGGAGCCACGGTCGAGACCACGGGGATCCGTCCCGCGTCCAGGATGTCCAGGACCGCAGAGGGGTTCACGCTCTCGACGTCGCCGACCAGACCCAGATCCACCGGGATGCCGTCGAGGACCAGGTCTCGTTTGCGGGCCCCGAACAGAGCGGCGTCCTCGCCGGAAAGCCCCACCGCCAGTGGTCCGTGCTTGTTGAGCAGACCCACCAGCTCGCGGCCCACCTGGCCGGTCAGCACCATCCGGACGACGTCCATGATCTCCGGAGTGGTCACCCGCAGACCGCCCTTGAACTCACTGGTCAAGCCGACCCGCTCCAGCATGGTCGCGATCTGCGGGCCGCCGCCATGGACGACGACCGGGCGCAGCCCGGCGTAGCGAAGGAACATGATGTCCTGGGCAAAGGCGGCCTTGAGCTCATCATCGACCATGGCGTTGCCGCCGTACTTGATGACCACCAAGGCCCCACGAAACCGCTCAAGCCACGGCAGCGCCTCGACCAAGGTGTGTGCCTTGGCGGCGGCGGCCGCCAGCCGGCCCTGGGCGCGGGTTTCCTGGACGTTGTCGATCATCGAGTCCTCTTGACGTGACTGCCCACTGGCTGTGCTCACGTCGAGTACGCCGAATTCTCGTGGACGTAGTCGTGGGTCAGGTCATTGGTCCAGACGGTCGCCGTCTGTGCCCCGGCGTGCAGGTCGACCACGACGTGAACCAGCCGAGCGCCCATGTCGATCAGGGTACGATCCTGGCCAACCCCGCCCGCCCGGCACACCTGGATGTCGTTCATGCTCACGTCCAGCTGTGCGGGGTCAAACGCGGCTCCGGTGGTACCCACCGCCGCAAGGACACGGCCCCAGTTCGGGTCGCCGCCGAAGACCGCACACTTGAACAGGTTGTTGCGGGCGATCGCGCGGGCGACCTCGAGGGCGTCGGGGACACTGGCCGCAGAACGGATCTCGATCTCGATGTCATGCTGGGCGCCCTCCGCGTCGGAAATGAGCTGTCGGGCAAGGTCTGCGCAGACCTGCGTGACTGCTGCACCCAGCTCCGCGCTCGACGGCGCAATGCCTGAGGCCCCCGATGACATGAGCAGGACCGTGTCGTTGGTCGACATGCAGCCGTCGGAGTCAATCCGGTCGAAGGTGGTCCGTGTCGCGCTGCGAAGGGCGACGTCCAGGACGGCGGGATCGGCAACGGCGTCGGTAGTGATCACGACGAGCATCGTGGCCAGAGCCGGCGCCAGCATGCCAGCACCCTTGGCCATCCCGCCGACCGACCATCCGTGCCCGGTTGCCAGGGCCTGTTTGTCGACGGTGTCGGTCGTCATGATCGCGGTGGCCGCCGCGCTACCTCCGGTGCCCGACAGTGCCGCGACGGCTGCGTCGATGCCGGCGGTGATCTTGTCCATGGGCAGAAGCTCGCCGATCAGGCCGGTGGAGGCGACGACCACGTCCCCTGAGGACACCCCGACCGCTGCAGCGAGGTGCTCGGCGCTGCGGTGGGTGTCAGCGAACCCCGCAGCCCCTGTGCAGGCGTTGGCTCCTCCCGAGTTGAGCACGACCGCGTCGACCCGGCCGTCGACCAGCACCTGCCGGCTCCAGGTCACGGGCGCAGCCTCGACCCGGTTGCTGGTGAACACCGCCGCACCATGATGATCCGGGCCGTCGTTGACCACGACGGCCAGGTCGGGCCTGCCGCTGGGTTTGAGGCCAGCGGTGATGCCGGCCGCGCGGAATCCAGCTGGGGCGGTGATGCTCATGGGGCGACTCCTACTGTCGGCAGTGCGGTGGTCTCGGGCAGCCCGAGCGCCACGTTGGCACACTGCACTGCTGCGCCGGCGGTGCCCTTGGTCAGGTTGTCCACTGCGGCCACGGCGACCACTCGTCCCGTGCGCTCGTCCAGGGCGACCTGGAGGTGGGCGTTGTTGCTTCCGAGTACGTCCGCGGTTCTCGGCCACTGCCCGTGCGGCAGGAGGTGAACGAACGGCTCGTCGTGGTAGGCAACCTGCCAGGCTGCCCGGACGGCGGCCGCGCTCACCCCAGGCTTGACCCGGGCCGTGCAGGTGGCCAGGATCCCTCGTGGCATAGGGGCAAGGGTCGGTGTGAAGGAGACGGTCACCGGCTCGGCAGCCGAGGCGCTGAGATTCTGCTCGATCTCCGGGGTGTGCCGGTGGACGCCGCCGACCCCGTAGGGCGACATCGAGCTCATGGTCTCTGAACCGAGCAGATGCGCCTTCAGGGACCTGCCCGCCCCGGAGGTGCCGCTGGCTGCGACGATGACGACGTCTGCGGCCTCCAGGACTCCCGCGACGAACCCTGGCGCCAACGCCAGGGTGCACGCGGTGGGGTAGCAGCCGGGGATGGCGATCCGGCGTGCCCCGGACAACGCCTCGCGGCCCTTGTGCCCCAATGGCAACGGTAGCTCCGGCAACCCGTAGGGCCAGGTGCCCGCGTGGCTGGTGCCATAGAAGCGCTGCCACTGCTGCGCGTCCGCCAGCCGGAAGTCCGCGCCGCAGTCGATCACGATGACGTCCGCCGCGAGCTGGTCCACGATCGCGGCTGATGCGCCGTGGGGCAGAGCCAGGAACACGACCTGATGACCGGCCAGCGTCTGAGCAGTGGTCTCTACGAGCACACGGTCGGCCAGGGGGGTGAGGTGCGGATGGATGTCGCCGAGCCTGGTGCCCGCGCTGGACGCCGCAGTCAAGGCTCCCACCGCCATGTCCGGGTGTCCGAGCAGCAGCCGCGCGATCTCGCCACCGGCGTAGCCGCTGGCTCCTGCTATCGCAGCTCTGATCATACGCATGACTATACACATGACTGGGAATGTATGCATAGCCTATCCCAGAGGGTCGGACGATCCCCACGGCCGTAGACGAAGCGTGCGCGCCGCATCGTCCAACCCCAGCGCGGCCCGCTCCCTCAGCGAGGCCGGCGTGTCAACGCCAGCCCTCACGAAGCGCCCGGACCAGGCGTCGAGGTCCCCACTGGCCAATACCAGCGCCAGGTTGGCGACGTCTGCGGGTTCAGTCCACTGCGTCCGGTCGCGATGCAGGTCCATCGACAGAGTCATCCGCGTGCGCACCACGCCGGGAGAAAGGTCAAAAGCCCGGATGCCGAGTACCCACCCCGCCAGGTGGGTGCTCCCGGTGATCCGTGCCAGCGCCGACTTGCTGGCCGTGTAGGCGCTCAGCTCGGCCCGCTCAGCCGTGCCGGCGCCGCTGTTGAGGTTGATGACCCGCCCTCCCCCTGCCGCGATCATCGCCGGCACGACGGCGCGCGTCATCAGGAACGGGCCCCGGAGGTTCGTGGTCATGACCGCCCACCACTGGTCGACGTCGGCCTCCCACAGTGGTACCTCGGGCTCAATCGACCCGGCGCTGTTGACCAGCAGGTGGATCCGGCCCCAGGACGAGTGAACCGCCTCGACTGCCTCGCCCACGGCCACCTCATCGGTCACATCGACCGATCTGGCCATCGCCGGGGCGCCGAGCGAGCCGATCTCGTCGGCGACCCTGGCGGCGGCCGATCCGTCGCGCGCCATCAGGCACACGGCGTAGCCATCGGCGGCCAGGGCTCGGGCGATGATGGCACCGATGCCCTGAGAGGCACCGGTGACAACCGCGACCCGGTCCGGCATGGACACCTCAGGCTCCTCGCTGCACCGCGCCCACGGCGGTCGCAGCAGTGGTGATCGCCCGGTCCCGGAAGCCATTGACCTCCTTGGTGGTCAAGGTGCGTTCAGGAGCCCGGAAGAGAAGGCGGTAGGCCAGGGACTTGCGCCCGGGCCCGACCTGGTCCCCGCGGTAGATGTCCATGAGCCAGACCGACTCGAGCATTTCGCCAGCCCCCTGCCACAATGCCGACTCAAGGGCAGCCGCATTGACCTGCTCATCGACCACGAGAGCCACGTCGCTCTGCGCCACCGGATAGGTGGAAAGCTCGCGGGCCTGCACCGTGACATCGCTGGCGAGCGTAAGCACATCGACATCCAGCTCGCCGGCACAGGTCCGAGGCGGAAGGCCCAGAGCAGCAACCACCTTGGGGTGCAGCTCTCCGACATGACCGACCAGTGTCCCCTCGGCCAGCTCCAGGCGAGCGCATCGGCCGGGGTGCCACGGCGCGTGTTCGTCGGCCGTGACCACGAGATCTACTGCCAGGGCGGACGCGACGGCCCTGGCAGCGCCGACGGCATCCGTCCAGTCAGCAGGACGGCCGGCCCCCCACCACCCGGCAGGATCAGCATCACCGGTCAGGGCGAATGCGACTCTGCGCGGCTGTGGAGGAACTGCCGCCATGATCTGGGCCAGAGTCACGTCATCCGGACGTGCCTGGGTGCCCGGCACCGGAGCGGCCGGTGGTTCCCACAACGGCCGCGTGACCAGACCCATCTCGAAGAGGGAGCTGTCACGGGCTCCCCGACTGACGTTGCGGCGCAGCGCCTCGACCATCGTCGAGAGCACGGAGGTCCGCATCAAGGGCGCCTCATCCGAGAGGGGGTTGGCGATCCGCACGGTCGTCCGACGTGGGTCGTGATCTTCCAGCCCCAGGTCGTCATGGCTCTTTGCGGACACGAACGGATAGGTCAGTACCTCGACGAAGCCTTGGCCGGCCAGGGTATTGGCCACGACCCGCCGGACGCGCTGGCCGTGGGTCAGTCCGCGCCCGCTGCCCGCCCGCGGAAGCACCGAAGGGATCTGCTCGTAGCCCCCCAGTCGGACGACCTCCTCGGCGAAGTCAGGTCCGTTGCCCAGATCCGGACGCCACGAAGGCGGCAGCACCGAAAGCGATGCAGACTCCCCGGACTCCGGCCCGGTCCCAGTCGGCTCAAGAACATCGCACCCGATCTCGCGCAGGGTTCCGATGACATCCTGGCGGCTGTACGGCAGACCGATCAGCCGGGCCGGCAGGCTGGGGTCGAGGTCGATGCGGGGACGCGGCCGGCGATGATCGACGTCGGTGACGCCGCTATCGGCGGTTCCCCCACCGAACTCCATGAGCAAGCTGACAGCCATCTGCGCAGCACGGTCGGTGACGTCCGGGTCCACCCCACGCTCGAAGCGCTTTGAGGCCTCCGTGGTCAGCTTGTGCCGACGCGAGGATCGCGCCACGGAGGTCGGGTCGAAGTGCGCCGCCTCCACCAACACATCCGTGGTGGACGGGCCAACCTCGGAGGTGGCACCGCCCATCACTCCGGCGATGGCCAGCACAGCCGTGCCGCTGTCCGTGATCAGCAGATCCTGGGGGTAGAGCGTTCGCTGCACGTCGTCCAGCGTCTTCAACGTCTCACCAGCCTTCGCGCGGCGCACCACGATCGGCCCCCGCAAGGTCGAGACGTCGAAGGCGTGCAGCGGCTGACCCAGGGCGAGCATCACATAGTTGGTGACATCGACGGCCAGCGAGATGGGTCGCATCCCCATCTGGGTGAGCCGCTTCTGCATCCAGAGTGGGGACACTGCCGAAGCATCGACTCCGCGCACCACCCGCGCCACGTAGCGGTCGCAACCCGGGCGACCGTTCAGCGGCGCCTCGTCGGCCAGGGTCACGACATACCCGGTGGTGTTGGCCGCTGCGGACGCGATGGCGGCAGGGTCGCGGAAAGTTCCCCCCGTGGCGTGGGCGTACTCCCGAGCCATGCCACGCATGCTGAGGCAGTACCCACGGTCGGGGGTGACGGTGACCTCGACGACCTCGTCGGCAAGGCCCAGCAGCTCGATCGCGTCGTCCCCGGGGGTCAGCTTGGCTGCGTCCTGCTCACCGAGGAGGGACTGCAACACGACGATGCCGTCAGTGGCCTCGGGGCCGGAGCCGATGCCGAGCTCGGCGGCTGAGCAGATCATCCCGTTGCTGATGTGCCCGTAGGTCTTTCGCGCTGCGATGGCGAAGTCACCGGGCAGCACAGCTCCGGGAAGCACGACGACGACGAGGTCATCGTCGGCGAAGTTCGTGGCGCCGCAGACGATTCCCTGAGGCGTTCCCTCGGTGACGCGCTGACCGTTCTGGCCCACGTCGACCTGGCACCAACGGATTGTCTTGCCATTCTTCTGCGGTTCCTCGACGAACTCCAGGACCCGGCCAACGACGAGCGGACCGGTGATGTCGCCACCGTGCAGGCCTTCCTCCTCCAGACCGACTCGGACCAGGCTCGCGGCGACCTCACGGCCGGTCGCGACCTGCGCACCATCGACGTACTCAGCAAGCCACGAAACGGGCGCCCGCATCAGATCTCCATCCCGAACTGCGTACTGAACCGCACGTCTCCCTCGAATATCTCGCGCATGTCCTTGACCCCGTGGCGCAACATCAGCGCCCGCTCGATGCCCATGCCGAACGCGAAACCGGTGTATCGATCCGGATCGATGCCACAAGCCTGAAGAACCGAGCGGTTGACCATCCCGCAACCACCCCACTCGATCCAGCCCGTCCCGCCACAGGTGCGGCAGTGCTCGTCCGATCCGCCGCAGATGAAGCACCGGAAGTCCAGCTCGGCGGAGGGCTCGGTGAAGGGGAAGTAGGACGGCCGCAGACGCGTCTCGAGATCCTGCCCGAAGAGCGCCTCGACGAAGTGGTCGAGCGTGCCGCGCAGGTGCGCCATCGTCAGGCCCTCGGCGACCGCGAGCCCCTCGATCTGGTGGAACACGGCAGAATGCGTCGCATCGAGCTCGTCGGTGCGGAACACCTTGCCGGGACAGACGATGTACAGCGGCAGGTCACGCTCAAGCATGGAGCGGACCTGAACCGGGGAGGTGTGCGTCCGCAGAACCAGGCCGGCATCGGGGGGGTCGACGAAGAACGTGTCCTGCATCTGACGCGCCGGATGGTCCACACCAAGGTTCAAGGCGTCGAAGTTGAACCACTCGGACTCGACCTCGGGCCCTTCTGCGATCTCCCAGCCCATGGCGACGAAGATGTCGCCGACCCGCTCAGACATCAGCTCGAGAGGGTGTCGGGCGCCGAGCCGGCGGCGAGCCACCGGAGCGGTGACGTCAGCCGCCTCCTCGACCAGCAGCCGCGCGTCACGCTCCACCTCGAGCTCGTTCTGTCGTTCGGCCAGAGCCCCAGCGACCCGGCCGCGGGCCATCCCGACCCGCTTGCCTGCCTCAGCTTTGGCGCTCGGAGGCAGGGCGCCGATCTCGCGGTTGGCCAGGGCCAGGGCGGACATGTCGCCCTGGTGAGCCAGACGCGCACTCTTGAGTGACTCGAGAGAGTCCGCAGCGGCAAAGGCCGTCAGTGCCTCGGTGACGGCCGCCTCGAGGGCAGCCGGGTCGAGCGTACTGACCTCGACAGGGTCATAGCTCTTGTTGGGTCCAGACATCGCTTTCAATCGTTTCGGGTATCGGGTCGTTTCGGGTGATGGATCAGGTGAGCCGCGGGCACGCAAGGTCGTGCCACAAGGCGCACGGGTGAGTCTAGAGGCCCACCGGAGTGCTCCGGCGATGCGTCCGAGGAGTCAGATGACGTTTTCGGGGGCGCCCGCCGGCAACGTGAACCGGAACTCAGCCCCGCCTGACGCGGCCTGGCCGACCCCGACCTTCCCTTCGTGGGCCTCCACGAGCCCTCGCACGACGTACAGACCCAGGCCTGTACCGCTGCGGCGGGACCGGTGCCAGAAGCGGGTGAAGATCATGGGGTAGTTCTCGGGGGGAATGCCCTCGCCCTCGTCGCTGATCGTGACGGCGACGGCCTCGCTACCATCTTGTGTGACCGGAGCAACGGTCAGACTGACGGTCCCCTCTCCGTGGCGAACGGCATTCTCCATCAGGTTGGCCAGGATCTGGTCGAGCCGGTCAGGGTCGGCCCAAACCTCGGGCAACGCTGACTCATGGCCACTGAGTACGAACCGCTCACGCTCATAACCACTGGCAACGAATCGTTCGATGTGCCGCTCAATGGCTGCGTAGATATCCACCGGCTGCTTGCGCACCTGCAGTCGCCCGGCATCGATGCGTGAGATGTCCAGGAGCTCGGTGATCAGCCGGGTGACCCGGTCTGCGTCGGCCTCGATGGTCTGCAGCATCAACCTCTTCTGGTCGTCGGTGAAGCGGTCCCAGCGACGAAGAAGAGTCGAAGAAAAACCCTTCACGGAGGTCAGAGGCGAGCGCAACTCGTGGGCAACCGTGGAGATCAGCGCGGAACTATTTGCCTCCGCTCGGCGGCGCGCCTCGGCGTCCCGCAGTGCAACGACAACCTGGCTGACCGGCATACCGCGTCCTGGGCGCAGATACTGGGCAGTCACCAGGACCTCACGCATTCCGGGGATGATCAGCAGCTTCTCGCGGTGACCAGAGCGGATGGCCAATCCGTTCCAGGGATCAGTGCACTCCCACCAGGAGCGACCGTCGTACTCCTGCAGGGGAATCGCCTTACGGATGTCCTGGCCAAGCAGCTCCGAGGCGGAGACTCCGACAATCCGGGCGGCCCGGGCGTTGACATAGACGATGAGCCCCTGGTCGTCGGCGACCAACAGTCCGTCTGGGTGATGGTCGCACATGTCTGAGAACCACCCGGCGGAACTCTCGGCAGCCGATCCGTTGGCCCCTTGTCCCATACAGTGACTTTATCGAATGTCGGAGCCATTCTGCACGCCAGCCGACTGGTATAGACACAGGGTTGCGGCCATGGCCAGGTTCAAGGACTCGGCCTTGCCGTAGATCGGGACCCGGACGATGGCGTCGCACACCGCCCTGACGTCGGGCTCAAGACCCCAGGCCTCGTTACCCATCACCCACGCATGAGACCTGGCCAGATCGATGTCAGCCAGAAGAGTGTCCCCGCTGCCGTCGGCAGCCAGGAGGACAAGACCAGCCGCGCGAACCCGATCTAGCAGCACGGCGATGGGTACGCCGGTCACGATCGGCAGGTGGAAAAGCGACCCGACCGTGGACCGGACCACTTTCGGGTTGTAGATGTCCACACTGGAGTCGCTGAGCAGAACCGCGTCAGCACCCGCAGCATCGGCGCCGCGGATTACCGTGCCGGCATTGCCCGGGTCTCGGACGTTGGTGAGGATCACCAGGAACCGCGGGCGCTCACCGAGCACCGCGTCGAGCTGGACGTCGATGGGCCGACAGACTGCGACCATTGCCTGCGGGACCAGAGCGTCGCTCATGGCAACAAGGACCTCGTGGCTCACCTCACGGATGGACAAACCGGAGTCCCGGGCCGCATCCAGCACGGCTGCCTGCCGGCTGCCCGCCTTCGAGGCGCTGGCCTGCGCCTCGAAGTACAGATCCTGGACCGCGTCAGGGCGGTGCGCGACGGCCTCACTGACAGCTTGGGGGCCCTCGGCCAGGAACAGACCCTCGCGCTCACGCACAGCGCGCAGGCTCAACGCCCGCACTGACCTGACCCGGTCGGAACCGATATTGGTCAACATCTCATGATCAGAGCTGCGGGGCGTCGAACCGGCGCGTTTGGTGGGCCGTGACTCAGACGGACTCAGGCGGCGTCGTCAGCGACGGTCTGCGCCGGCGCGTGGGCCCGAGCGATCTCGACCAAGGCGGCGAAGGCGGCGGCGTCGTTGACTGCCAGCTCGGCCAGCATCCGTCGATCGACCTCTACCTCGGCAGCCTTCAGTCCCTGGATGAAACGGTTATAGGTCATGCCGTTGGCGCGGGCGCCGGCGTTGATCCGCTGGATCCACAGGCGACGGAAGTCACCCTTGCGAGCGCGACGGTCGCGGTAGGCGTATCCGAGCGAGTGGGTGACCTGCTCCTTGGCCTTGCGGTACAGCCGCGAACGCTGTCCGCGATAGCCGCTGGCGCGCTCGAGAACTACCCTGCGCTTCTTGTGGGCGTTTACCGCCCGCTTCACGCGTGCCACGTGAGACTCCTTGCCTTGATTTTCCTGCTGACCCATACCGAGACAAACTGGCTCCCGTTGTCAGCGGAGTGCATTCGTCATTGTCAGCGGAGCTGAATTGAGTTTGTCTGAACTGCTTGAGCTTGTCTGGGTTACTTACCGAGAAGCTTCTTGATCTTCTTGGCCTGCGGCTTGTTGAGCTGCACGTCGTTCGCGATCGAGCGCATCTTCTTCGAAGACTTGTGCTCGAGCAGGTGGCGGCCACCGGCCTGCTCACGCATGACCTTGCCGGTACCCGTGAGGCGGAAGCGCTTCTTGGCGCCGCTGTGGGTCTTCATCTTCGGCATGGTGCCGATCTCCTTCAGTCGTGCGGGTCCTGCCGGACCCACGGGGTTCTGTCGTGAAGCTGGGTGAACTACTCGGCGATGGTGGTTTCCGTCTCGACGGAGGTGTCCAGCGCTGCCTCAGTTGCAGGGTCCACAGGCGCCTGCGCGGTGGTGTCCGTAGCCGGCGCGTCGTTCGAGGCTGCAGCAGCGGCGACGTCACCTTCGCGCTTGCGACGCTGTTCGGCCTTGGCCTCGGCCTTCTTCTTGGTCGGACCGATCACCATGATCATGTTGCGGCCGTCCTGCTTGGGCGTGCTCTCGACAAATCCAAGATCGCCAATGTCTCCTGCGAGACGCTGCAGCAAGCGATAGCCAAGCTCGGGTCGGGACTGCTCGCGACCACGGAACATGATGGTTACCTTGACCTTGTCGCCGGCCTTGAGGAACCGCTCGACGTGCCCCTTCTTGGTGGCGTAGTCGTGCGGGTCGATCTTCGGACGGAACTTGATCTCCTTGATGACCGTGTTGACCTGGTTCTTGCGGGCTTCCCGCTCTTTGATGGCTGCTTCGTACTTGAACTTGCCGAAGTCCATGAGCTTGGCGACCGGAGGCTTTGCCATCGGGGCAACCTCGACGAGGTCGAGGTCCGACTCGGCGGCCAGACGCAAAGCGTCTTCGACGCGCACGATGCCGACCTGCTCACCGTTGGGGCCAACCAAACGCACTTCCGGGACCCGGATTCGATCGTTGATACGAGGCTCGCTGATGTCTGTTCTCCTCTGTTGTCCGTCCAAGGGGACATTGTTGTCCGTCAAGGGCGACCCCCGGCAGACGAGAAAAGCCCCTCGCCACCGTGGTGCGCAAGGAGCTTTCAGTACAAGGAGCGTCCAACCAAACCGCCGCGTATGGCGGGTGGCAGGCACACGTCATACGTTGCACGTCTGCTGCGGCGCACCATGGGTGCGACGCCCCAGCCGGGCGGACCTGGAACCCGGCGGCTGTGACTGCAGCGAACTGCGAGCGTGCCAACGCGGGTGGAAGCGACTTGCTTGAGCTTCTCTTGCACGCTGCGCCGTTCGGGGAGTCAAGGGCTTCCTGAAGACACAGCCGGTCGAGTGGTAAGGCTACCAGCGTCAGAGCCCGGACTGCCAATCCTGGGCAGACTGCCGATTCCTGACTCCGGCGCCGATGGCCAGGTCAGGGACGCGCCGAGCTCATTGACTCTCTGGGCAGGACCTGACGTCTTGCCGCCCGCTTGCGCGACCGGCGGTAGGTTCTCGTCCCGCCCGCACCCAGCAGAGCCACAGCGACGCCGACCAGGGAGACGCTGACGAAGCCTCCGCCCCAGCCCCAATGGTCGATCGCCAGACCGGCCACCGGGGCACCCAGCGCCGAGCCGGCAGTCATCGCGGAGCCATGCCACCCAATCGCCTCACCCCTGGCTGCGTCGGGCACCACCCTGCTGAGCTGGTCCACCGTCGCGGTGATTGTGGGTGCGCAGAAGAGCCCGGCCACGAACCCCAGCGCGACGAGCGGCCACACGCTGGGGGCAAGGGCGATCGGGATGGTCGCCAGGCTGAGGCCGCCCAGGAGCAGGAACGCGGAAATGGACCGGTGCCACATGCCGTAGACCAGACCGCCGACCACCGATCCAAGCCCCCAGAGCGCCAGGACCGGGCCGATCAGCGAGACCTTGTCAAACTGACGCAATGCCGCGACAAACGCGATGTCGCATCCGGACAGAACGATGGTCGAAGCGGCCGCGGCCGCACACATAGCCAGAAAGCGCGGACGAAACCACGCACTTCGAGGCAGTGGCTGCTCGTCTTCGTCGACGTCGCCACGATCAGCGTGCAGGACCGGGTTGGCGAGCCAGAGGCCGACGCCAGCCACGACGCCGAGCATCTCGATGCCGAACAGGACCCAGGCGGTCGGCCAGATGGTGGCCGCCCAGATGCCGACGACAGGGCCGACCATGAAGGAGACCTCGACGGCAACCGCGTCCAGCGACAGCGCTGTGCGCCGATCGCTCTCCGGAACGGCAGCCATGACGGCCTGCCGAATGATGGAGAACGTCGGCACCACGAACAGGCCCGCCAGCGCGGCCAACAGCAGCAGCGGGCGGTAGTCCACGAACGGTGCGATGGACCAGCAGATCGCCGTCACGATCAGCGAGGGCAGGACCACCCGACGCAGACCCTTGGTGTCCAGCAGCTTGCCGCGCCACGGCCCGCTCACCGCAATGCAGACGGTCGCCGCGGCGGTCACCAGCCCGGCGGCGCCGTAGTCGCGGTGGAGGGTCTGGACTACATGAAGCGTGAGCAGGACGCCACCGGCGAAGATCGGGATGCGCACGAGGGTCCCCAGCACCAATGCCTGGCGCATTGCGGGAACGGACAGCACACGGCGGTATGGGTGGAGCGGCACGTCACTCAGGTTCTCACAACAGACCGAGCGCCGCAGAACCCCCGAAGTTCGTGACTGTCTTTTCTTGACTTGTTCCAGATTGAATGGTTCGGTCGACCCCTGACCCCGGAACAACAGCTGCGGAAGGTCGCCCTGCGTGTCACCCGCCCCCGGATCGCGGTGTTGACGGAGGTGAACGCCCACCCGCATGCCGACGTCGACACCCTCACTGCCATAGTCCGTTCCCGCCTGGGCTCGGTCTCCACACAGACCGTCTACGACGTCCTGCGGGCCCTCGCGGACGCCGAGCTCATCCGCCGGATCGAGCCGGCTGGCTCGCCCGCTCGCTTCGAGGCTCGGGTGGGCGACAACCACCACCAGGTCGTATGCCGTAGCTGTGGCGACGTCGCAGACATCGACTGCGCAACCGGCTCGGCCCCGTGCATGGAAGCGAGCAACACCAATGGGTTCATCATCGACGAAGCCGAAGTGACCTACTGGGGCATCTGCCCCAGCTGCCAGCAGAACACCCCAGATTTCCATCCAGAGAACCCGCCTAAGGACATAAGGAGAGTCATGACCGAGCAGAATGGTTCGACGACGAGCAACGGGGCGCCATCCGTCAGCGAGCGCCACTCGCTGACGCTGGGTGCCAACGGCCCGATGCTGCTGCACGACGTGCAGTACATCGAGCAGATGGCGCACTCAACCGCGAGCGAGTGCCCGAGCGCAGCCCCCATGCCAAGGGTTCGGGTGCGTTCGGCGTTCTCGAGGTGACCGAGGACCTCAGCCAGTACACCAAGGCTGCGCTGTTCCAGAAGGGTGCCAAGACCGACATGCTGGCGCGCTTCTCGACCGTCGCCGGCGAGCAGGGAAGTCCGGACACCTGGCGCGACCCGCGCGGTTTCGCGCTGAAGTTCTACACCTCCGAGGGCAACTACGACCTCGTCGGCAACAACACCCCGGTGTTCTTCATCCGTGACGCGATCAAGTTCCCCCACTTCATCCGGAGCCAGAAGAGGCTCCCTGGGTCCGGTCTGCGCAGCAACCAGATGCAGTGGGACTTCTGGACGCTCAACCCTGAGTCAGCACACCAGGTCACGTACCTGATGGGTGACCGCGGCATCCCCAAGAGCTTCCGCCACAGGAACGGCTACGGCTCGCACACCTACATGTGGATCAACGAGGCCGGCGACAAGTGCTGGGTCAAGTACCACTTCATCTCCAACCAGGGCGTCGAGGGCCTGACCGGCGCCGAGGCCAACCGGATCGCCGGTGAGGACGCCGACTACCACCGCCGAGACCTGCACGAGGCGATCGGGCGCAACAAGTTCCCGAGTTGGACGCTGTCGGTCCAGGTCATGTCGTACGCCGATGCCAAGGACTACCGCTTCAACCCCTTCGACCTGACCAAGATCTGGCCGCACAGCGACTGCCCGATGATCAAGGTCGGCACGATGACCCTGAACAAGAACCCGGACAACTTCTTCGCCCAGATCGAGCAGGCGGCGTTCTCTCCGGGCAACACAGTGCCGGGCATCGGGTTCTCCCCCGACAAGATGCTGCTGGGCCGGACGTTCGCCTACGCCGACGCCCACCGCAACCGGATCGGCACCAACTGCCGGTCAACCGACCCCATGTGCCCGTCAACAACTACATGTTCGACGGCCAGATGACCTTCGAGCACACACCCGCGGCCAGGCGGTCTATGCGCCGAACTCGACCGGCCGCCCCTTCTCCGACATCACGGGCCCTGACAGCTGGGAGGCGGATGGTCCGATGGTGCGTTCGGCCTACGAGCTCCACTCGCAGGACGACGACTTCGGCCAGGCCGGCACCCTGGTGCGCGAGGTCTGGAACGACGCGCAACGCGCCGAGTTCGTCGACAACGTGACGGGTCACCTGCTCGGCGGGGTCAGCGGCGAAGTACTCCAGAGGGCCTTCGACTACTGGAAGAACGTCGACGGCGACACCGGCAAGCAGATCGAGGCGAACGTCCGCGCAGCCAGCAGCGGCGCCTGATCGGCTGAGTGAACGCAACCGTATGCCGCGTAATCCCCGGAGTGCGCGGCATACGGCTCTGATCCGCAATCGCCTCGGAACTGCCTCACCGGTACAGCGGCTGTGACACCGCGCCGCGATGCGTGGGCTACATCAGGCCCGGCGGATGGTGAACGACAGACCGTCGATGCGGGCACGCGCTTCGCCATCGGTGGCGATCCTTTCCCCGATACGCGTCGCCAGGGCTTGCACCCGCCCGGCATCGAGGCCCGGGCGCAGACTCAGCACGACGCGCAGGATGCCTGTTTGGGCAGGCTCGTCCTGCCCGACGCAGCCGATCACGTCTTCCTCGTCGACAGTGGCTCGCACAAGGGCCTGAGCCACAAAGGGGTCGGCATGGGCCGGAAGCCAGTCACGGCGCTGCGCCAGGGCCCACACCATGCTCGATCGCAAGACGTGCTCACGAGCCGAACCACAGTCGAGCAGCATCACGTCGCAACGCTCGGTCACCGCGCCCTGGGCGGCCCGTGAGCTGGTGACCGGGGACGGACGCGCGGTGGGGTCCCAGGCCGAGAGCGTGGCCAGGCTACTGAAGACAGGGAACGCGCGCTGGCCGCCGGCCGCGGTCAAGATCACCACGGCCATGTCGGTGGACTTCTCGGCCATCGGCTCACCTGAGTCGTCGACCTCGCCTGGAACCGCGACGATGGGGACGAGCAGCCGGGCATGCGCCACCGCGCGCATCAACGCCGTCTCGTCCTGCGGACCATCAAGGGCCGCCAGGAGATCGGGGTCGGCCGCGCCGAGGTCATCGTCGAATCCGGTGCTCGACAGCTCACGACCGGACCAAGGCGCCCCACCCGAGTCAGTCACGGATGCATCATGGCGCACTTCCTTCGCGGGGGGCACTGCCTTGCGAGGTGACGCTGCGTCATTCACGGCGGTCATCCGCGATGATCATAGGGCTAGGCTGACGGACCCGTGCTTCGGCCTCCACCTCGACGAGCATCTCCTCATCCAGGAGTCCGGCCACCAGGACCATGGTCGCCGCCGGACGCACCTCGGCGAACCGCTCACCATGCACCCGGCCAACGGCCTGACAGTCGGACCTGTTGACCACGTATATGCGAGTCTGGATGACATCACCCAGGGTGCCACCAAGGGCCGTGATGGCTTCGAGCGCATGCTCCATGGCCACACCCATCTGCCCGCCAGCGTCACCTGCGTGTCGGACGGCGCCGTCCACGACTGCCGTGCAGCCGGAGACGATGATGCGGTCGCCGGTGCGGATCGCGCGAGAGTAGCCGAAGGCGTCCTCCCACGGACCACCACTGCAGTAGAGCCGGCGCAGCGGCGAGGCAGCCGTCATGGTCGGCCTGCCACGTCGAGGGCATCCGGCAGGGTAAAGGCGTGCCGGTAAAGGGCCGATCCGATGATCGCCCCCTCCACTCCCGCGGTGACCAGGCCTCGGATCGCCTTAATGTCGGCGAGGGTCGACACCCCGCCGGAGGCGACCACCGGACGGGTCGTGCGCTCACAAACCTCGTGCAACAGCTCGAGGTTTGGGCCCTTGAGCATGCCGTCCTTGTTGACATCGGTGACGACATAGCGAGCGCATCCCTCGCTGTCGAGACGCTCGAGGGTCTCCCAGAGGTCACCTCCCTGCTTCGTCCAGCCGCGTGCTGCGAGCGTGGTGCCGCGAACATCAAGACCGACAGCAACCCGGTCGCCATACTCGGCAATGGCTGCGGCGGTCCACTCCGGGTCCTCCAACGCCGCCGTGCCGAGGTTGACCCGGCGGCAGCCGTTCGACAGCGCGGCCGCCAGCGTCTCGGCGTCCCGGATTCCACCGGACATCTCGACCTTAATGTCGAGGCGACCGACGATGCTGGCCAGCAGCTCAGCGTTGGAACCACGCCCGAAAGCGGCGTCGAGGTCCACCAGGTGGATCCACTCGGCTCCCTGGTCCTGCCACGCCCTGGCGGCCTCCCACGGGTCTCCGAACTGCCCACCGCTTCCTGCGACGCCTTGGACGAGCTGGACCGCCTGCCCGCCTGAGACATCGACGGCCGGTAGGAGCTCAAGGCGTACTGCTGAGGTCACTGGTGCGCTCCCTTGTTGCTGTTGGTCATCCTCGGTGGCCTTGATCGCATGCCCGGCAGTCCTCACAACGTCGCCACCCAGTTCTCCAGCAGCTGGGCACCCGCGTCCCCGGACTTCTCGGGGTGGAACTGAGTGGCCACCAGCGGGCCGTTCTCGACAACAGCCACGAACGGCGACCCATGCTCGGACCAGGTGACCTTGGGTGCCACCTGCGCCATGCTTCCTTCGGGCTCGAGCTCCCACCTCAGGGCCGCATAGGAGTGCACAAAATAGAAACGCTCATTCTCGACTCCGGAAAGAAGCCGGGAGCCTTCTGCGGCCTTCACAGTCGACCATCCCATGTGCGGGACAACTGGGGCCACCAGCCGTTCGACGACTCCGGGCCACTGCCCCAGACCCCGTTCCTGGCCGTCCACGCTCAGCTCGGTCGACCCGTCGAACAACACCTGCATCCCCACACAGACACCCATCACAGGTCGGCCCCCCGCGAGCCGGACGTCGATCATCCGAGGTGCATCCACAGCGCGCAGCCCCCGCATACAGGCGTGGAAGTTGCCGACTCCGGGCACGAAGAGGGCATCAGCCTCCTGAACCAGGCGATGGTCCGAACTCAGCTCGACGCTGGCGCCGACACGCTCGAGCATGCGGACCGCCGACCGGACGTTGCCGCTGCCGTAGTCCAGGACCACCACGCGGGCGACCATCTATTTCTCCCCCAGCTCGGCCCGGTGCCGGGCCTCGTCACTGATGATCCTTTCGAACCTGGCGATGTGCTGCTCGCCGGGCTCGACCATGGTGGAGCCCGGCACCGTGAGCGGGTCTTGACATCCGTCGAGCAGGTGCGACCCCGGCAAGGACAACAGATCCAGCAGATCACCGAGCAGACCCGGGGCGTCGCCGCCACCATCGACCAATATGTCCCGGACGAGGCTGCGAGCGCCCCTCTCATAGGTGCCTGCGGCGCGTATCAGGTCAGCGGGCCGCCCGGCCACCAGCTGCCGAGGCTGCACCACACCCTGCCCGGGGGACCACACGAACCATTTCTGGGTGGCGCGCCATCCGCAAGAGTGGGCACTGATCACCGCGTTGCCGTCGACCGCGAACAGACCGATGGCCGAACGTAGACGCGAGGGGACGGGGCGCCCGGCAAGCGTCTTCAGCGTGTCGTCATAAGGCGGCATCGCTTGCGATGGCCCGGCGGGCAGAACCGCGGTCCAGCCCTGCAGAGGCACGACGTGCACAGGCATCAGACCACGCCGGGCCCACGAGGCCACCGGATCCGGGTCGCCCTGCAAGAGAAGCATCCCCCGCCCCTGCCAGGGCGAGTGCGCCGGCTCACTCACGAGATCAGAGACTCCCCTTCGCGCTCGGAATGCCATTGACCTGCGGGTCAAGGGCGACAGCGGCGCGCAAGGCTCGGGCTACAGCCTTGAACTGTGCCTCGACTATGTGATGAGGGTCGCGGCCGGCCAGCACCCGCACATGCAGCGCGATGCCGCCGTGATGGGCGAAGCTCTGCAGCACGTGAGCAGTAAGTGACCCCACATAGTTGCCACCGATCACCACGTAGGCCTGGCCTTCGGGCTCACCGGTGTGAACGAAATAGGGACGGCCAGCCACGTCAACCACCGCATGAACGAGCGCCTCATCAAGGGGAACCGTCGCATCGCCGAAGCGCGAGATGCCGCGTTTGTCGCCCAGGGCCTGCTTGAAGGCATCACCAAGCACGATGGCAACGTCCTCGACCGTGTGGTGGGCATCGACGTCCAGATCGCCGGTGGCCTGGATACGCAGGTCGATCAGCGAGTGCTTCGCCAGACTGGCCAGCATGTGATCGTAGAAACGGACGCCGGTGCTGATCTGGGAGCTGCCACTTCCGTCGAGGCTGAGCTCGACCTCGACGGTGCTCTCCCGCGTCGACCGCGTGACGTGCGCGGTGCGGGCCTTGACGTGGGTACCTTCGTGCCGATCGCGGTTCAGGGATTCTTCGGTCATGGTGACAGCTCCTGCCGATGGGTAGGGGCGAGGCTTCGCATCGCTTCCAGGAATGCCCCGCTCTCCTGGGGCGTCCCAGCCGTAACACGCAGATAGTGGGCCAGCCCGACGTCGCGAATCAGGATGCCACGATCCAGCAACGCCTGCCAGGTGACCCGCTCGTCCGCCAGGCCGCCGAAAAGCACAAAGTTGGCGTCGCTGGGCACGGGGTCCAGGCCCATCTCTGCAAGGTCGGCCACGATGCGGTCACGCTGGGTCTTGAGGGCCTCGACCGTGGCCAGAAGGCCGTCCGCATGCTTCAGTGCCGCGCAGGCGATCGCTTGTGTCGGGGCCGAGAGGTGATACGGCAGACGGACCAGCCGCAGTGCTTGGGTAACCTCGGCGTCGGCCGCCAGGTAACCCAGGCGTCCCCCGGCCATCGCGAACGCCTTGCTCATGGTCCGGGTCACCACGAGCCGCCTGCGGCCCTCCAGCAGGGTCAACGCGCTGCAGGTGCCCGGACGGGCGAACTCGGCGTAGGCCTCGTCCACCACGACGATGGCCCGCGGCGCAGCGGCGTAGATCGCCTCGATGACGTCCAGCCCCAACGCCGTGCCGGTCGGGTTGTTCGGCGAACAGAGAAACACCATGTCTGGTTGGTGCAGCCTGACCTGTGCCACGGCAGACGAGACATCCAGGTCGAAGGCGCCTGCCCCCTCGATCCCGCGTCGCCCGTCGACCCATCTGGTGCCGACCGTTCTGGTGATGATCGGGTGCATCGAGTAAGCCGGCGTGAAGCCGAGCGCGACCCTTGCGGGGCCGCCGAACGCCTGCAGGAGGTGAAGCAGAACCTCGTTGGAGCCGTTGCCCGCCCAGACCTGTTCGGCCGTGACGACCACACCGGAGGTCGTGCTCAGATATGCAGCCAGGTCCTCACGCAGCCGTACGAACTCACGGTCCGGGTAGCGGTTCAGACCTGATGCCACATCGGCCACGGACGAGACGATCGCATCGACGACACCCCGGGGCACGGCGTACGAGTTCTCGTTGGTGTTCAGGGCAACTGCCACGTCCAGCTGAGGGGCGCCATAGGGCGTCTGTCCCTGAAGATCAGGGCGCAGCAGATCGCTCGGGGAGGTGCTCATGCTCATCAGCCCGCCTCTCCGGGGGGCGCCGGATCGCCAGAGGGCGCGGCCTCGGTAAGGCGAGCGTCGTCGCTGAAACGCGCAACAATCGCCTCGCCGTGGGCGGGGAGGTCCTCGGCGCCGGCCAGCGTGACCACATGGTGGGCGACATCTGCGAGGGCCGCCTGCGTGTAGTCCACGACATGAATGCCGCGCAGGAAGGACTGCACTGACAACCCGCTGCTGTGACAGGCGCATCCGCCGGTGGGCAGCACGTGGTTGGAGCCGGCGCAGTAGTCACCCAGGCTCACCGGCGCGAAGGCTCCCACGAAGATCGCCCCGGCGTTGCGGATCCGCCCGGCCACGGCGCGCGCATCGCGGGTCTGGATCTCGAGGTGCTCCGCGGCGTACGCGTTGACCACGGTGATGCCGGCCTCCAGGTCGTCGACCAGAACGACACCGGACTGCTGACCGGCAAGCGCAGCAGCGACCCGCTCGGTGTGCTTGGTCGCGGCCACGCGGCGGACCAGCGCAGCTTCGACGCGCACAGCGAGGTCCTCGCTGTCGGTGACGAGCACCGACGCCGCGAGAGTGTCATGCTCGGCCTGACTGATCAGATCTGCGGCGACATGCTCGGGATCGGCGCTGTCGTCGGCCAGGACCGCGATCTCGGTGGGTCCGGCCTCCGCGTCGATACCGATCAACCCCTTCAACAGGCGCTTGGCGGCCGCGACGTAGATATTGCCCGGACCAGTCACCAAGGTGACCGGTTCACAGACCACGACACCAGCGTTCGGCGTGCCGTCGACGCCCGATTCGCTGGCACCGTAGGCGAACATGGCGATTGCCTGAGCCCCGCCGACGGCGTACACCTCGTCGATGCCGAGCAGCTCGCAGGCAGCAAGGATCGTCGGGGCGGGGTAGCCGGCGAACACTCCGGTGTTGTCCCGTTGCGGCGGGCTGGTGACCGCGACCGAGGCCACGCCGGCGATCTGCGCCGGGACGACGTTCATGACGACGCTGCTGGGGTAGACCGCGACCCCACCGGGGACGTAGAGACCGACCCTGTCGACCGGCAGCCAACGTTCAACGACAGTTCCGCCGGGCGCCACCTGGGTGGTCACGTCGCTCCGGCGCTGGTCCTCGTGGACGATGCGCACCCGTCGAATGGTCTCATCGAGGGCCGCGCGCACGTCGGGGTCAAGCGCGTCCAAAGCCGTCTTCAGGACCTCTGCCGGCACCCGAAGCCGGGTGGGCCGAACCCCGTCGAAGCGCTCCCCCAGGTCACGCAACGCCTCGGCTCCCCGATGGTGTACATCGTCACAGATCGGTCGAACCACAGACAGTGCCGCTTCGACGTCGAACTCGGCCCGGGGCAGCACCTCGCGAAGGGATCGGGCATCGAAAACACGACCACGCAGATCGATCCAGGAAATCACCCTCTCAGTTTAGGGTGATTCGTGCGCGGACCCGTCACATGTCCAGCCTCCGGCGCATAATACGGTCCGTGATACTCACCTTGGCGCCAGCCGCCGGCGGGCTGGTCAGTGTGAACGGGGTGAGCGGGCTGCTACGCCTGGCCCTCGTGGTGGTCGTCTGCGCCGGACTCGCCGCGGTCATCAACCACTGGGGACACCTAGGACATGGTCGCGACGACGTTCTGGCGGCGCTGCGAGCGTGCCTTCAGCTCTTCGTCGTCGGCCTGCTGATCGCCGCCGTGCTGGGTTCGTGGTGGCTGACGCTAGGTTTCATCATCCTGATGCTGTCTGTGGCCTCACTGACTGCGGGGAAACGACTGAACCCGAAGAGAGCCAGGCCAAAGAGACCGGACCAGAGGGAACCGAGCCGGAAGGACAGGTGGTGGTTCGCCGCCGCTCCGGTCGTCCTGGGTGCCGTCCCCGTCGCCACTGGCCTCATGCTCAGCGGCCTGATCCCGCGCCAGCCAATCGCCGTGGTGCCGATCGTGGGCATCCTGATCGGCGGTGCCATGACAGCGACGACCCTGGCCGGCAAGCGCGCCCTCGATGCCCTGCGAACTCGCCACGGAGAATACGAGGCTGCACTCTCGATCGGTCTGCTCCCCCGCGCCTCGGCGCTGCTCATTGCCCGTGAGGATGCATCTCTCGCCCTTGTCCCAGGCCTGGACCAGACCCGGACCGTGGGGCTGGTGACCCTTCCCGGGGCCTTCGTCGGGATGCTGCTGGGTGGCGCCTCACCCCTGCAGGCAGCGGCCGTCCAGCTGGTGGTTCTGGTCGCCCTGCTGCTGGTCCAGGCCATCGCAGTCCTAGTGACCGTTGAACTGGTGGCGCGCGGATTCTTCAGCTCGGGTCAGTGACCGCGCCGCGACTCCCGAACGCCGGTGGGTCAGCCGCCAATCACAGCCCCAACGTCATACGATGATCTCTCAGGCCGAGCCTCACTGACCTACCCGCCGCATCAAGACAGGTCCAAGACCCGGCAGGCTGCACCGTGCCGTCAGTGGTCTTCATCATCTGGCAGCGTGAGTCACTGAGTAGGTAATCCTCTCCTGCCTTGAGGGCGAAGGCGCTGTCAAGGCGTCCCTGGCGACGGCGGTCAACATCTTGTCCAGGTCCTGATGCGGGTCAGGCCAGGCAAGACCGAGGTTGTAGTGGGCGACACGGGCCCCAGCGATGGCTTTGAGTGCGAGTGGGTCGGTGCACATGTCCGACATGACGATCCGATCCGGAGGCATCTGCGACACCATGGACGCGATGGCCGCTGCCGGGGGGATGGCCACCAAGTGAGCCCAGTGGCTCGGTCGCGACACCCGCGGGATGTGCATTGGTGACCGACTCAGCGGTCGAAGTGCTCGATATTGCCAGCCTCGGCGGCGCCGGGGTCTTGCACTCGTTGATGAGCTCCCTCAGCTGACCAACGTGGGATCTCCGCCAAGTGCTGAACCGCTGAGGTCTCGTTCGGCGGGACGGGAGCTGGACCCTGCGCAGAACGGGAGCTGACCCAGGCCGCGGCCGTCGATAAACTCGGGAGACTGGTGGGTAGGTGTGTCCCGCTGGGACCGGATTCGTCGGCTCGAGGGGCGCGGTCGGGGGGCTTCGAGCACGGCCCAGACGACCTTGCCGCCATCAGCGGTGGGAATCACCCCGAAGGTGCGTGAAAGGCCAGCGACCACGATGAGCCCCCGTCCGTGCAGGTCAGGAGCCGTATGCCACTCACGGGGCAGAACGCAACCGTGGTCTCGGACGGTCAGGCGCAGGGCCCCGAGGTTCCAGGCGACAGACACGTCAATCTCGGTGCCGGCATTCACTGACGAACTGGCCACGAGCTCGCTGACCACCAAGGTGGCGAAGGGGATGGCCCGGCCCAGCCGCCAGTCCAGCAGGGCGCGAGTGACGAACTCACGTGAGGCGCGCGGCGCAGTCGGGTGGGGGGCGAGTCGGAGCCGCTCAACGGTCAGGGTGGGGGTCGCCAGCACCGCGGTCACCGCCGAGAACAGCGACGATCTCACGATCAGGTGACCACCCAGAGAGTGGGCTTCCAGCGCCTCGCGAACCTGCGGGTCCGGGCAGGCCACGGCCACGGGGATCCCGGGCCAGTCGCGAACATGGCGCCCGGCCGTCGCGAGAAGCTCAACCGCGACCGGCTCGGCGTCCTCGAGCACCGATGACAGATCGCAGACCACGCCTCGAGGCCCTTCGGCCAGGGCCAGCTGGATCGCCCGGTCCAGCTCCTCGACGACATCACTGAGCCGGCCGCCGACCTCCAGGACCACGACCTGGCGTATGGCGTGTTTCCTGGCCCGCACCTGCCAGCCCGTGGCAGGACGGGCGGCAGACTTCGCTGGAAGCCCCGACGGCAGGTCAGCGGCGAAGCGAGTGGGTAACCGGGTGGGGTAAAGGCCCGTCTGGAGGTCTGTTGGAAGGTCGTGCACATTGCTCGGTGGCTGAGCCATGGCGAACTCGATTCGGTGGTCCCACAATGAAGGACACGGGCCACCGAGGTTCGGGAGTAGCACGAGGAGAAGCCGACGCCACCATGGTCTGGGGGGACGTAGCGCTCACGAGGCTACACCGGTGACACACGGACCTACAAGCTCGGGCCGCACAGCCGCACAGCCGCAGTGCTCAGACCTGAAGCCCCACGGCGACAATCGCCTCGGCTACGATCCGCAGGCTGGCGTTGTTGTTGCGGGCATGCCTACGAATCAGCTGGTACGCATGATCGACGGTGACAGAGTGCTGCTGGGCGGTGATTCCCTTCGCCTGTTCGATGACGACCCGTGTCTCCAACGCCTCCTGCAGCTGCTCGCTGAGCTGCTCCTGCTGGCGCAGCTTGGAGGCGTTGACCACATAGCTGGTGGCGACGTCGGCCAGCACCCCGGCCACGGCGATGTCCTCATCCGACCACTCCCGCGGCTCGGGAGAGTAGAGGTTGAGAGCGCCGATGATCTGGTCTGCGAGCCGCATCGGGATCCCGGCCACGCCGGCCACAGCCAAGCTGGTAGCGGTGGCCGAGAACTCCGGCCATCGGGCGGCCTCCTTCCGCACATCGGTCACCCGGACCACCTCACCGGTGTCGTAGGCATCCCGGCACGGACCTGCCTGCTGCTCCTCCTGATTGCGCTCGAGCTCCCCGGAAGCCTGGCTCACCGCGGTCACGAAACGCATCCGCCCTGCTTGGTCGGCCATGGTGACCCCGCTACCGGAAAGGCCCAATACCGCGGTAACGCTCTCCGTCAGCTCACTCAGGGCAGCCTCAAGGTCATAGCGCGCCGGCAGAACCACGGCAAATCTTGACAGTGTCTGAATAAACAACGGTTGGTCATACACTTCAGCGTCCCTCGGTTTGCACCGCCGGGTTGGCAGCTCACCGCGGCGCGGGACCGAAACCGAAGGATCGTGCGTCACCGTTCGGGCGCCACATGCTTGCACCGAGTCTACGTCTGGCAAGGGCGCATGGCACGCGTATCGCAAAAACAGCCCCCAAGCCTCCACACAGCGCGAGCTGGCGGTCCCGCGAGACACGCCCCGCCATCTGACATCGGCTAGCTGACGCCCACCTGATCCATAAGGAAAGCAAGCTCCCACGCGTACTGCTTCCATGCGTCATACCGGCCACTCTTGCCGCCGTGCCCCGCGACCATCTCGATCTTGAACAGAATCGGTCGTTGCACCGGGTCGCTCGTGACGATCTCACGTAACCGGGCGACCCACTTGGCAGGCTCGACGAAGTAGACGCGGGTGTCATTCAGGCTGGTGGTCGCCAGGATGGCCGGATAGTCGACAGCCGCAACGTTCTCGTACGGCGTGTAGCTCTTCATGTACCTGTAGACGTCCTCGTTGTGAAGCGGGTCGCCCCACTCCTCCCATTCCGGCACGGTCAGTGGCAGCGACGGGTCCAGGATCGTGGTCAGCGCATCAACGAACGGGACCGCCGCATGAATAGCCCTGAATCGCCCGGGTGCGAGGTTGGCCACCGCACCCACGAGCAAGCCGCCGGCCGAACCGCCTTCCGCGACGAGGCGATCCGGGGCCACCCACCCGGAGCTGACCAGATGGTCAGCGCAGGCAAGAAAGTCGGTGAAGGTGTTGGTCTTGTGCTCCATCTTTCCGAAGTCGTACCACTGGCGCCCCATCTCGCCGCCCCCGCGAACATGGGCTATGGCATAGACGAATCCCCGATCCAGCAGGGATAGACGGGCCACCGAGAAGTATGGGTCAATGCAGATCTCGTAGGCGCCGTAGCCATAGAGCAACCCCGGAGCCGTGCCGTCCGCAGTCACGTCGCGACGATGGATCAGCGAGATCGGAACCCGGGTCCCATCTGGGGCTGTCGCCCACTCGCGTCGCTGCTCGTAGTCGGCGGGGTCATAGCCACCAAGCACGGGCTGGGCCTTGAGGACGGTGTACTCACCGGTCACCATGTCGTAGTCCGAGATGGTCTTGGGAGTGACCATCGACTCGAACACGACCTGCACCGCCGAGGTTTCGTACTCCGGGTTGTTGCCGGTGCCGACCGAGTACAAGGGTTCGTCGAATACCAGGTCATTCGCCGGACCAAAACCGGAAAGGACGGACTGATCACGGGTCATCACCCTCAAGGCGGTCAGTCCGTCGCGGCGCAGGGACACCACGGCGTGGGAGGCGAAGGATTCGACACCGAGCAGGCGCTCCCCGGCCACCGTCTCTGCCAACGGCGACCACTGCTCGTGGCGCGTTGAGTCCAAAGGAGCCTGTGCCAACTCAAAATCGGGATGGTTGGCGTTGTGCACGATCAGCAGACGATCCCCCGCCGGCTCGACGTCGTACTCGACCCCGTGACGACGCGGCGCCACTACCCGAGGCTCGCTCAGGGGCGCCGCCGCGTCGAGCAACCACACCTCGGAGGTCAGCTTGGAGCCCACCTGGATGATGACCCAGGCGTCGTCGCGCGAGGACCCGATGCCCATCCAGAAGCGCTCGTCAGGCTCCTCGAACACCAGGACGTCATCCTGGGCTGGGGTGCCGACCTGGTGGCGCCAGACCTCATGAGGACGCCACGACTCATCCATTCTGGTGTAGAAGAGGTGCTGCCCGTCCAGCGACCAGACAGCGCCATAGCCGATCGCAGTCACCGCGTCGTCGATCACGGCACCGGTCTCGATGTCCTTGACCCGCAGGGCGAAGCGCTCATCACCCTCAACATCCACGGCATAGGCGATCTGGCGCCCGTCGGTGCTCACCTCGAAGGCCCCCAGCGAGAAGAACTCATGCCCCTGCGCCTCGAGGTTGCCGTCCAACAACAGCTGCTCACCCTCGGGGGTGACCCCCGGCTCGAGCTGCGGTCGTCCCCGACCCCTCACCTTGCGAACCCGGCACTGCGCCGGATACTGCTTGCCCTCGAAAGTGCGAGAGTAGTACCACCAGCCCCGATAAGATTCCGGTACCGACAGGTCCGTCTCCTGGGTCCGGGACTTGATCTCGTCGAAGATCCGCGCTCGCAGCGGCTCGAGATGACTCGTCAGAGCCTCGGCATAGGCATTCTCGTCCTGCAGGTGCGCAATGACCTCCGGGTCGTCCTTGTCCCGAAGCCACTCGAACCGGTCAATGACCCGGTCGCCGTGGTGCTCACGGACGTGCTCTATGTGTTTGGTGGCGACAGGCTTGACGGTGCTCACAACGGAACGGTAGCCGACAACCCGATTCGTCCGGAGCACCCACCGACACCGCGGCCCGGATTGCTGGCACGCACGGCCGGCTCAGGTCAGGCAGGCGGGCCCAAGAAGAGCCTTCAGGTCACCGAACAATGCCGGAGATGCCGTGACCCGCAGCGAGTCGTCGAGCCGCATGAGCACGGAGCGCCCGGGCTGGGTGAGCTTGATGTGGACCTCGGTCACACCGGGGTGCTCCCTCAGCACCCGCTTGATCCGCTCCGCCACGCCGTTGGTGGCTCTGGCCAGCGGCAGGGTCACGACCACGGGCCCCCGTGGCCCGTCCTTGATGTCGGGCAGGGTGAGCTCCTGGGCGAAGATGGTCGGGGTCTCATCCCGGCGGTTCAGGCGACCGCGCACCACGCACACGACGTCATGGCCGAGCATGGTCGAGACGGTCATGTAAGCCGAGGGGAAGAAGAGACACTCGATCGCGCCATCGAGGTCCTCCACCGTGGCGATGGCCCAGAGGTCGCCCTTCTTGGTGCGCTTAATCTGCAGCCCGGTGATCAGCCCGGCGATGGTGACGTTGGCCCCGTCAGCCTTGCTGTCGTCACCGGTCAGGGCAGCGATCGAGGTGTCTGCGTGTTGGGCCAGGACGTGTTCGATACCGAACAGGGGGTGGTCGGAGACATAGAGGCCGAGCATCTCGCGTTCGAAAGCCAGCAGCGTCGACTTGTCCCACTCGATCGTCGGAATCGGGGGCATGGCCAGCAGTGAGATCCCACTCCCAGGGGTCCCACTGCCACCGTCGCTACCATCATCAATGCCGGCGAAGAGCGAGTCCTGGCCGATGGCCTCCTGCCTCTTCTCGTCCACGAGAGCGTCGATGTAGGCCTCGTGGACCCGAACCAGACCCTGACGGGCGTGCTGCAACGAGTCAAAGGAGCCGCCCTTGATGAGCGACTCGACGGTGCGCTTGTTGCACACGACCGCCGGTGACTTGCGTACGAAGTCCTCGAACGAGACGAATCGCCCCTTGTCCTGACGTGCGGCCACGATCGCCTCGACCACGTTGTGGCCCACGTTGCGGATTGCAGCCAGACCGAACCGGATATCGGTACCGACAGCTGTGAAGTTGGCCGAGCTCTCGTTGACATCCGGTGGCAGAACCTTGATGCCCATGCGACGGCACTCGTTGAGGTAGAGCGCCGACTTGTCCTTGTCGTCGCGCACGCTGGTCAGCACGGCGGCCATATACTCCGCCGGGTAGTTGGCCTTCAGATAGGCAGTCCAGTAGGAGACCAGACCGTAGGCGGCGCTGTGCGCCTTGTTGAAGGCGTAGTCCGAAAAGGGGACCAGGACGTCCCACAGAGCCTTGATGGCAGCGGGGCTGAAGCCGTTGGCCACCATGCCTTCCTCGAAGCCGAGGTACTCGGCGTCCAGCACCGAGCGTTTCTTCTTGCCCATGGCGCGACGCAGCAGGTCGGCCTTGCCCAGCGTGTAGCCGGCCAGTTTCTGGGCAATCTCCATGACCTGCTCCTGATAGACGATCAGGCCGTAGGTGGTGCCCAGCAGCGGCTCCAGCGCGTTTGCGAGCTCCACGTGCGGATACGAGATCTCCTGCTGATGGTTCTTGCGCAAGGCATAGTTGGTGTGCGAGTTGGCGCCCATCGGGCCAGGACGGTAAAGCGCGCCGACCGCCGAGATGTCTTCGAAGTTGTCGGGCTTCATCAGCCGCAACAACGCACGCATGGGGCCACCATCGAACTGGAAGACCCCCAGGGTGTCGCCTCGGCCGAGCAGCTCGTAGGTGGCCGGGTCGTCCAGGGTCTTGCTCAGCTCGTCGAGGTCGATCTCGTCGCCACGGTTGCTTCGGACGTTGATCAACGCATCGTCCAGGATGGTCAGGTTGCGCAGGCCGAGGAAGTCCATCTTGACCAGACCGAGCGCCTCGCAGCTGGGGTAGTCGAACTGGGTGATGATCTGGCCGTCCTGCTCGCGGCGCATGATCGGGATCAGGTCGAGCAGCGGCTCGCTGGACATGATGACACCCGCGGCGTGCACGCCCCACTGGCGTTTGAGCCCCTCAAGGCCCAACGCCGCTTTGACGACCTCCTGGGACTGCGGGTCCTCGTCGTGGACCTGACGGAAGGCCGCAGCCTCGGCATATCGCTGGTGCTGGGGGTCGAAGATCCCCGACAGCGGCACGTCTTTGCCCATGATCGCGGGCGGCATCGCCTTGGTGAGCTTTTCACCCATCGAAAAGGGGAAACCCATCACCCGCGAGGCGTCCTTGACCGCCTGCTTGGCCTTGATCGTGCCGTAGGTGACAATCTGGGCGACGCGTTCCTCGCCGTACTTCTCGGTGACGTAGTGAATCACCTCAGCGCGGCGCCGCTCGTCGAAGTCGATGTCGAAGTCGGGCATCGAGGCGCGCTCGGGGTTGAGGAAGCGCTCAAAGATCAGGCCATGCTTCAGCGGATCGAGGTCGGTGATCTCCATGACGTAGGCGCACATGGAGCCTGCTCCAGAACCACGACCAGGGCCGACCCGGATGCCATTCTTCTTGGCCCAGCCGATGAAGTCGGCAACGACCAGAAAGTAGCCCGGGTAACCCTTGGAGACGATGACCTCGGTCTCGTATTCCGCCTGCGTGCGAACCGCATCCGGGACCCCAGCCGGGTAGCGCACATGAAGCCCGCGCTCCACCTCCTTGATGAACCAGGAGGTCTCGTTCTCGCCTTCGGGGCACGGGAAGCGAGGCATGTAGGCGCCTTCGCCCTCGGTGAACTCCACGTCGCAACGCTGCGCGATCAGCAGCGTGTTGTCGCAGGCCTCGGGCAGCTCGCGCCAGAGGTGACGCATCTGCTCGGGGCTCTTGAGGTAGAACTCGTCGGCGTCGAACTTGAACCGGTTCGGGTCCATCAAGGTGGAACCTGACTGCACGCAGAGCAACGCCGCGTGGGCCTTGGCGTCTTCGGCCTTCGTGTAGTGGAGGTCGTTGGTCGCTAGCAGCGGAAGGCCGAGATCCTTGGACAGACGCAGCAGGTCCTTCATGGTCTGGCGCTCTATATCGATGCCGTGGTCCATGACCTCGCAGTAAAAGTTCTCCGCACCGAAGATGTCGCGGAACTCCGCCGCCGCCTCGACCGCCTCGCGATACTGACCCTGACGCAGCCGGGTCTGGATCTCGCCACCGGCACAGCCCGTGGTACCGATAAGACCCTCGCCGTAGGTCGACAGCAGCTCACGGTCAATGCGTGGTTTGAAGTAGTAGCCCTCCATCGAGGCCAGCGAACTCATCCGGAAAAGGTTGTGCATGCCCCCCGTTGTGCGAGCGAGCAAGGTCATGTGGGTGTACGCACCCGAACCTGAGACGTCATCGCGTCCGCCATCACCGAACTTGACCCGGGTCTTGTCCGTACGGTGAGTGCCCGGCGTGAGGTAGGCCTCGAGGCCGATGATCGGCTTGATGCCGTGCTTCTTGGCCTTGGACCAGAACTCATAGGCGCCGAAGATGTAACCATGGTCCGTCGTGGCCAGCGCCGGCATGCCCATCTGCTCGGCGGTCTCGAACAGCTCGTCGATCCGGGCAGCACCATCGAGCATGGAGTACTCGGTGTGCACGTGCAGGTGGACGAAGCTCTTGTCGGGTGAACCCGCTGCGGGAGAGGACAACTGAGACATTGATACAGAGTCTATGCCGGGCGGCGGACACTGCTTGTATGCCGTGCCGCCGCTGCGCGGGCGTGTCAGGGAAAGGGCTGACTAGCCGCTGACGCGGTCCAGCGCAGTCTGCAGATCCTGCGGGTAGGGGCTGACGAAGTCGACCCGCTCGCCGCTGCCGGGGTGCTGAAACCCGAGCCCGACCGCGTGCAGCCACTGGCGTTCCAGGCCCAGCTTCTTGGCCAGCACCGGGTCCGCGCCGTAGGTCAGGTCTCCGACGCAAGGATGGCGGAGCGCAGAGAAGTGAACCCGGATCTGGTGAGTACGCCCGGTCTCGAGGTGGACCTCCACGAGCGAAGCGGACCGGAAGGCCTCCAGGACCTGGTAGTGAGTCACGCTCGCCTTGCCACTCGCTATCACAGCGAACTTGTAGTCGTGGTTGGGGTGGCGGCCGATCGGAGCATCGATGGTGCCGTTTAGCGGATCAGGCAGGCCCTGAACAAGAGCGTGGTAGGTCTTGTCCACCGTGCGCTCCTTGAACGCCCGCTTGAGCATGGCGTAGGCGTGCTCACTTTTTGCGACCACCATCAAACCACTGGTCCCGACATCGAGACGGTGCACGACGCCGCGGCGCTCCTCCGCACCCGATGTCGAGATGCGGTATCCGGCGGCCGCCAGGCCGCCGATCACCGTGGGGCCGGTCCAGCCGACGCTGGGATGGGCGGCCACGCCCACAGGCTTGTCGACCACCACCAGCTCGTCGTCGTCATAGATCACAGCCATCCCCGGCACGGGTTCAGCGACGACTGCAAGCCCGGATGGGCCAGGCGGATCTGGCAGCGACACCTCCAACCACGCACCTGCGCATACGCGGTCCGACTTACCCACAGGGCGCTGGTCGACGGTCACCGCACCCGCAGCCGCCAGGTCCGCCGCCTTGGTACGGGACAGTCCGAAGAGGCGCGCAAGAGCCGCGTCGACACGTTCTCCTTCGAGACCGTCCGGCACAGACAGGGAACGGACGTCAGACATCGTGATCTGTTGCTGTCCGGTGCTGGGGGCCCTGCGCCGTGGTCTCGTTCCTGGGATCGTCGTTGCCTGGATCGTCGTTCTTGGGATGGTCGCTGGAGACGCGGGTCCCGTCGATGCTGACGCCGCGGAAGGCCATCACGGCGATCAGGACTGCGGCACTGACGATGGCCGAGTCCGCGATGTTGAAGATGGGGTAGTGCGGCAGCTGCAAGAAGTCCACAACCTGTCCCCGCCCGGGCCCGGGGGCCCGGAACATGCGGTCGGTCAGGTTACCCAGCGATCCGGCGAGCAACAGCCCGAGCGCCAGCGCCCAGCCTCGGCTGCCCAGGCGTCGGGCGGTGATCACCACGTACACCACGACGGAACAGGCGATCGCGGTCAGGATCCACGTCGCTCCGGTGCCGATCGAGAAGGCAGCGCCGGAGTTATGGGTCAGGTTCAGCTGAAGTATCGAGCCGATCAGGCTACGTGGTTGATCAGACTGCAGGTTGGCAGATGCCCAAGCCTTGGTCAGCTGGTCGGCAACATAGACCGGCACGGCCACGATGACCACAGCCAAATACAGCAGCCGTCTTGGTGTCGATTGCGCAGTCGTGTTCTCGTTCGTACCAGGTGAAGTGATTAGCGGCGCTCCTGCTTGGATTTGCATGTCAAGCATAGCGTCGCACGAGGGAAGGCCAGCAGACGATTCTTGCCGATCGGGCTGCCGCAGGACTCACAGATGCCATAGCTCCCGTCAACGAGCCGCGCGAGCGCTCGCGCGCTCTGTTCGAACACCTCGCGGGCGTTGTTGGCCAACGAGATCTCTTGCTCGCGCTCAAAGGTCGCAGTGCCGGCGTCGGCCGGGTCATCGCCTGCGCCATCACCAATATCGCGCATGAGACCGGCCAGGTCGAACTCCGCCACCGAGATCTCTTTCTGAAGGCGGGCTAGGTCTGCTTCGAGCTCGGCACGAACCGTCGCGAGCTCCTTGGCAGTCCATGGTTTCTCGTTCTCGCGGACCCGCAGACGCTGCGGCGGAGCATTGGGGCTGCTGGGGTGACTGGCCCCGGGGCCTCTCGACCCCTCCGTCATCTTGGCTGCCTTGGTCGCGTTTGCCCTGGTAGCGGACTTCGTCGCCGTCACCTTCGTCGCATTTGTCCTGGTAGCGGACTTCGTCGCCGTCACCTTCGGCGCACGTGCCTTCGTTGCCGTCATCTTCGTCGCACTTGCCTTCGTTGCCGTCACCTTGGTCGCACTCGCCTTCGTCGTGGCCATCCTGGCAGCCGCCTTGGTCGGCGCAGCCTTCTTCGGCGTCACACCCCTCTTGGCGCCTGAGGTCGCCTTTTTCACAGCCATGCTCGGCCCCTTCAAGATGGCACTTCGTCTTCCCCACGCAACACGTACATGTGTGCGTGAGGATAAGGCCATCCGGCGAAGTTCTCAATGGAGAAACGCCGCCCTGGTTTCGGTTAGTCCCCCCAGCGGAGCCCCCGAAGTCAGTCACCAACCGGTGGAGGTGACCCAAATCAGGGCGCCGACCGCCACGGTCGGAGCCCCACCTGGGCTGCGCGCAACGGACAGCCGTTTATCCGTTGATCAGGCCGCTGCTTGCCGTCATTTGTTTCCAGCCGGCTCGTTGGCGCCGATCTGCGCCAGCTGCTGCAGCTGTGCCTCGAGGTGGGACTTCAGACGGCTCCGGTAGTCACGCTCAAACGTCCGTAGCTCATCGATCTTCTGCTGCAGCATGCCGCGCTCGTGACCGAGCGTCTGAAGCACCTCGGCCCTCTTCTGCTGGGCCTCGGCGACCATTCCGGTAGCACGCTCGCGAGCCTCGGTGATCATTTGCTCGTGCCGCGCTGTTGCCTCGGCGATGAGGGAGTCGTGCTTGGCCTGAGCGGTATACCGAAGCTCTTCCCGCTTCGCGGTGGCCTCCCCAACGACCTGGTCATGGCGTAGCTGTCCCTCGCTAATGAGACGCTCGCGAGTCTTCTGTCCCTCGGACACATACTCCGCGTGCAACTTCTCCGCGAGAGCAAGCACGCCAGCCGCTGAGCCCAGGCCGGCTGCGCCGGCCAGGTCGTCTTTGGCCGCGCTGCGCGGTACCTCCTTGGCTGGGGCAGGGACAGCAAAGGAGGACCTGGCGATCTCGTTCGCGGATTCCTCTGCTGACTTCTTACGCTCGGCCGCCAGCGCCTCCGCTCGTTCCGCGTCGGCGTTTGCCCTGGCAATGCGAAGACCGGAGTCCTTCTCTGCTCTCATCCGGTCAGCAGCCTGTGACTCGGCATGCTCGGCCTCGGCCTGCGCCTTGGCTATGCGAGCGGCGGAGTCCTTTTCGGCCTGGTCGGCAGCCGCTCTGGCGGCCGCGATCTTGTCCTTGGCCCCAGACGGGATGACGCCCTTTTCGTCCTGACAGGCCTTGAGCTGTCTGCTCAGGTCTTCGTTCTCACTGGTCAGACGACGCAGCTCGACGACGATCTCATCCAGGAAGTCGTCGACCTCATGCTCGTCATAGCCACGACGGAACTGAGTCGCGGTGAAATTCTTGTTGAGGACATCCTCGGGCATGAACGCCATGTAGTCACCTCGGTCGATTCGTTCGGGGGGCCGCACCACCCTATAGCGGACGATGACGAAGTCCGCATTCGGGTACCCCTTTGAGGTCAGATCCGTGCACGACGGCTCCGAAATCAGCTACATATCGGTGAGCTATGCATCACAGTGACCGGAGGAAGCTCACCGCCAAGGAAACAGCCAGCATCAGCACCAAGAACGCCATGTCGAGGCGAATCGCCCCCAACGACAGTGGCGGGATCAGACGTCGCAGGAACTTCAGTGGTGGGTCGGTGACGGTGTAGATCCCTTCAGCGATGAAGAGGACGGGCCCTCGAGGTCGCCACTCCCTGGCCAGCACCTGGATCCAGTCCAGGACGAGGCGACAGATGAGAGCAGCAAAGAACAGGTCCAAGACAAAAACCAGAGCGGCTATCACGACGCCATCATGTCTGGCTTTGTCGTGGATCAAGCCACCGGGTGTTGAAAGTGGCCCGATCAGCTCTGGTTGAAGAAGCCGCGCGAGGCAGCCTTGGGCGGCGCCACCTCGTTGGCTGTCACCTCGACATGAGCGGGCGACAGCAGGAACACCTTGCTCGTGACCCGCTCGATGGAGCCGTGCAGACCGAACACCAGGCCAGCGGCGAAGTCCACCAGGCGCTTGGCGTCCGCGTCATCCAGATCGGTCAGGTTCATGATCACCGGTGTACCCTCGCGGAAGCTCTCGCCGATGTTCTTCGCTTCGTTGTAGGTTCGTGGGTGGATCGTCGAGATGCGGTTCAGCGCACCGACTTCCACATCGCGGACGACACGAGCCACGGGCGTGCGCGACGGCAGGGGCGTCACCGCGGCGGATCGTTCCTGGCGACTGGGAGGGTCCTGACGGACAGACGGCTCGTCGTAGTCATCGTACGAGTCATAGCCGTCGTCCCGCTCGTCCTCAGCCAGCCCGAGGTACACCATGGTCTTGCGCAGTGCCCCAGCCATCTCGAGCTCCTTTAACTACGGTCTGCATGTCATCGAGTAGTTGATGTCATGCACTGCTGTCATCCAGTTCTGCATGTCTTTCGACGAATGCTCCCTTCAAAACTACCCAAACGGTGGACGTGAACCGAGGATTGCGCTGCCGACACGCAGGTGTGTCGCACCGTTTGTCACGGCGGCCTCAAGATCGGCGCTCATCCCTGCGGAGATCCAGGTGGCCGCGGGGTGATCAGCACGCACTCGACGTGCCGCAGCGGCGAGCTCCGCGAACGCCACGGCCGGGTCGACCCCCAACGGCGCCACCGCCATGAGTCCGCGAAGAGTGAGGTGTCGCGTGGCAGCAACGCTGTTCGCAAGCTCAGCAACACCGTCCAGCGGTATGCCGCCACGCCCACGTCCAGGCAAGTCTCCGCTCAGACTCACCTGAACCAGCGCGCCAATGTCACGTCCGGCGGCGGTGGCCGCACGATCGAGGGCCCGGACCAGCTTGTCCCGGTCGATCGAATGCACTGTGTCGACATAGGACGCCAACGAGGGGACCTTGTTGGACTGCAGCTGACCGATGAAATGGACGCGGAGGCGCTGGCGCACCTCCGATGGCAGGGCAGCGATCTTGGCCGACGCTTCCTGATCGCGGTTTTCCCCTATGTCAGTCACGCCGAGCTGGCAGAGTGCCTCGATGTCGGAGCCCGGGAAGAACTTGGTGACGACGATCAGCGAAATGTCGTCGGTAGAGCGCCCGGCAGCCCTGCACGCAGATCCAATACGCTCGTGGACGTGGTCAAGATTGACGGACAGCTCATCGCGTCGAGCCGTTTCGCGGTCGGACTTCATACGCCTCCTTCGGTGTGAGCTTCCAGCAACCGGACGACCCCGGCGAAGCGACCCGTGCGGTGCTGGCGACGATAGGAGAACAATCCCTCAGACTCGCGACTGCAGCCCGGGATCCATTGCACCGCAACAGATCTTGCCCGCAGCTGGTCGACCACTGCGGCGGCGACGTCAATGGCAGGGGTTCCCTTCCAGGAAACGGCAGCCGCAACGGGACTGATCCTGGCAGCTTGCGCCCTCATCGTCTCGGGCACCTCGTAGCAACGCCCACACACCGATGGACCGACCACCGCGCTGATCGACCGAGCGCCCAGATCAGTCATCGCATCGACGGCCCGTCCGACGATTCCCTGCATCATCCCTGGGCGCCCGGCATGGACAGCTGCGGCGACGCCGGCGACACGGTCCACCAACAGCACCGGGGTGCAGTCAGCGACAAGAACCGCCAGTGCGAGATCGGTCGAGGTCGTCATGAGGCCGTCCACCCCAGGCGGTTCTCCCTGCCACGGAGCGTCCACAAACGCAATGTCCGAGCCGTGACACTGGCTCATGAACAGGAGATGATCTCGTTGAACGTCAAGGGAGCTGGCCACCAGGCTGCGATTGGACTCGACCGCGAGGGGATCATCCCCCACATGTCCGCCAAGGTTGAGGCTGGCGAAGTCCCCGACGCTCGATCCGCCCCTCGTCGAAGTGAATCCCCAGTCGAGACCGCAAGCACCAATCGCCGGGCTCTGCTCACGCCAATGAAACACAGGGGTCACGGTAGTCGAGTCTTCATCGCGGTGACGTAAGGGCGGCCGGAGCGATGAAGAGTCGCACCGACATCGCCTTCCCGACTCTGCACCGGACTGCCCTTCCCCCGGTGCAGAGTGCTACTTCAGGAAGTCGGGCACATCCAGGTCGTCGTTGTCGTCAAAGGTGACTGTGCGCGGTGGCCGTGCCACTGCCACCGGCACCGGCACCGGTTCCTGTGGCTGCGGGTGGACGACAGGGGACTGACCGCCGTTGGCAGGAGCCTGACCTGCCGGCGCCTGAGTGCCGACCGGCGTCTGGGCCGGGTGGACCGCAGGCTTGACCTGTGTCGGCTGCACCACGCGCGGCTGCTGGGCAGGGGCATGGGTCATCGTCGGGCGCTGGGTCGAACCAGCAACCTGGCCCAACGCACGGTCGTCGTTGCGACGAACGGGACCGCCCCCATCGAAGCCTGCTGCAATGACAGTCACCCGCACCTCGTCACCGAGGGCATCATCGATGACGGTACCGAAGATGATGTTGGCCTCGGGGTGGGCGGCTTCCTGCACCAGACGCGCAGCTTCATTGATCTCGAACAGCCCCAGGTCTGAGCCACCCTGGATCGACAACAGCACGCCGTGTGCACCATCGATGCTGGCCTCGAGCAGCGGCGAGGAGATGGCCAGCTCGGCAGCCTGGACGGCTCTGTCTTCGCCACGCGCCGAGCCGATGCCCATCAGAGCCGAGCCAGCCCCCTGCATCACGGCCTTGACGTCAGCGAAGTCGAGGTTGATCAGGCCGGGTGTGGTGATCAGGTCGGTGATGCCCTGGACACCGGAGAGCAGGACCTGGTCGGCGCTGCGGAAGGCGTCGAGCATGCTGACCGCGCGGTCACTGATCGAGAGCAGTCGATCGTTCGGGATGATGATGAGCGTGTCGACCTCTTCGCGCAGGCTGGCAATACCAGTCTCAGCCTGATTGGCGCGACGACGACCCTCGAAGGTGAACGGCCGGGTGACGACTCCGATGGTGAGCGCGCCGATGGATTTCGCGATCTTGGCTATGACGGGTGCGCCGCCGGTGCCAGTGCCACCTCCCTCTCCAGCTGTCACGAACACCATGTCAGCGCCCTTGAGAACCTCTTCGATCTCTTCGGAGTGGTCCTCGGCGGCCTTCTTTCCCACCTCGGGGTCGGCGCCGGCGCCCAGACCTCGGGTCAGCTCGCGGCCCACGTCGAGCTTGACGTCTGCGTCACTCATCAGGAGGGCTTGGGCGTCGGTGTTGATGGCGATGAACTCGACGCCCTTGAGACCGACTTCGATCATCCGATTGATCGCATTGACACCGCCTCCGCCAATGCCGACGACCTTGATAACGGCTAGGTAGTTCTGCGGTGCTGCCACGTCGGTTGGCCTCTCCTGAAATCACGCTGCTCGAATGGTGGGGGTTGTGAAGGCATCGTATGCTTTGTCGCGCATCGATTGAATCTGGATGTAAACTATAGGGTTATAGCGAATCCAACCCTGTCCACGATGACCGTAAAGCCTGAGACCCCCGTGATCAACCCTGTGCGCGGCGTGTCGGTGACTCATCTGATGACGGGGGTGCGCGGTGCGCTGACGTCGACCGTCCTGACGTCTTTCTGTCTCAGCAGGGCCGTCATCACCTTGACCTTCAGCTCAGGTTCGGACGCGCCGCCCCACACCACAGTGACCGCGCCCAGTTTGAGCGTGACCATGTTCGGCCCCACAACGGTCACATTGGTGACCTGAGCACGCTGGCTCGGGGAGAGCGCCCTGAGAACCGTCATCGCGGCGCGCAGAGACTCCATGCTCGACGGGTTCTCAACCGTGTCAATTAACGGCACGCCCTTGGGTGCCGCGCTCACTATCGCATAGGCAACACCCTGAGAATCCACAACCTGCACTTGACCTTGAGGGTTCTTCACTGCAAGGACCGGCACTCTGAGGCTCGCCGAGATGAGGATCGTGCTGGGGTATGCACGGCTCACCGTGACCTCGGCCAGCGCCGCCATCAGAATCACCCTGCGGGCGATCGCGCGGGTATCGACCCTCGCCAGTGGTGTGCCCATCGGGACGGCGGCCCGGCCCACGATGTCGGAGACGTCTCCCGGCGGCACTCCTTCGACCCGGACCGACTTCGTGACCAGAACTGGGCTGAACTCCACCAGCCACGTTCCCCCGGCCAGCAGGGCGAGAACGACAGAAAGCCCAGCCGCCAACAACCAGGGGCGGCGACGAACCCGGGCAGCACGAGCGTCAAACCTCGCCTGTGAGGACGGAAGACCCGAGGAACGCATGGCGGACGCCCGACGGGGACGGAGAAGCCTGCCTCGACGGGCGCGCTGGCTCAACCTGGTTCCTGCCCCGGAGCGACCGCCTTTGCATCCTGACGGCCGCCGAGCAGACGGAGGATCTCCGGGCCGATCATGGTGACGTCACCCGCCCCGACTGTCAGCACAAGATCGCCGGCCCTGGCGATCTGTACGACAAGAGGTGCGACGTCAGACCAGGACGGCACGAAACGCACTCTCTGGTCCGGAGAGGGGTGGGCCGGGTCAGCCAGCTGGTCGGTGATCAGCGCTCCGCTCACCCCTGGCATCGGGTCCTCACGCGCGGCGTAGACATCCATGACGATCACGACGTCCGCCGGCGACAGCGCCTTCGCCAGCTCTGGCGCGAAATCCCGGGTCCGTGAGTACAGGTGGGGCTGGAACACAACGATCAGTCGTCCTGGGGCGGCAAGAACCAGGGCGGTCTCAACGACTGCCGTTACCTTGCCCGGGTTGTGTGCGTAGTCGTCGACAACCCGGACCCCACCCGCCTCGCCCTTGGGCTCGAACCTGCGTCGCGTACCTGTGAAACCCGCAAGTCCCTTAAGTACTCGTTCAGGGTCTTGCCCCAGCCCTTCGGTGGCGGCCACGAACGCGGCGGTCCCGTTGAGTAGGTTGTGCCGACCTGGTATGCCGAGGTCTAGGCGGCCAAGGTCGCCTCCGTCCTGACCAGCCCCCACCAACTGCGCGTTCGCATGCATCCCCACACCACCCAGTTCGGTGAGCCGCACGTCAGCGTCCAACGCCAAGCCATAGGTGACCACCCGGGTACCAGCCGCCCTGGCCACCTCACACAGGTCGCGAGAGCCCTGGTCGTCCGCGCATGTCACCAGCAGACCGTCAGGCTGCACGGTGGCTGCGAACTTGGCGTACGCCTTTTGGACCTCCACGAAGCTGCCGTAGAAGTCAAGGTGGTCTGGCTGAACGTTCGTGACGATGGCAACCTCGGGCCGGTACACGAGGAATGACCCGTCGCTCTCATCGGCCTCGGCCACAAATATCTCACCAGTGCCGTGGTGAGCGTTGGTGCCGTGTTTGGCAAGCTCACCGCCGACCGCGAACGACGGGTCGACTCCGCATTGCTGCAGTGCGACCACCAGCATCGACGTCGTGGTGGTCTTGCCGTTGGCGCCAGCGACCGCGACCCGCCGCCTCCCTTGCATCACCGATGCCAGAGCCTGAGATCGGTGCATAACGCGAAGCCCGCGCGAGCGAGCTTCTTGCAGCTCGACATTGTTCTCACGGATGGCGGAGGAGATGACGACGGTGTCCGCGTCGCCGAGGTTGGCGGCGTCGTGGCCGATGTGGACCTGCGCCCCCTCAGTGACCAGAGCCGCGAGGACGAGGGACTCCTTGGCATCGGACCCACTGACCGCCAGTCCCCGAGCCAACATCACGCGAGCTACGCCCGACATTCCCGCGCCACCTATGGCGATGAAATGAACCGAACCCAGACTGCTGGCGGCGGGGACCTCGGCGGTGAAGTCGAAACGGGGGTTCGACCCGTTGGCGGCATAGACGTACGGGGAGGGTGTCGTGGGCGATGGGACGTCCTCGGGTGTCGAGGAACTCATCGGGCACCCCGCGATTCCGCAGCAATCGCAACCAGATCGGCCAACCGTTCATCCGCCGCACGCTCCCCCATGGCGGCCGCGGCATCTGCCATGTCGGCAATCCGCCGCCCGTCCGTCAACAGCGGCACGAGTATGTGGTCGACCCACTGGGGCGTCACGTCTGAGTCGTCGACCAGGATGCCGCCACCGGCAGCGATGACGTCGGTGGCATTCAACCGCTGCTCGCCGTTGCCGATCGGCAACGGGACATAGACCGCCGGCAGCCCGACCGCGGTCAGCTCGCAGACCGTATTCGCCCCGGCGCGGGCAACCACGACGTCGGCTGCGGCATAGGCCAGGTCCATCCGATCGACATAACCAGCAACAACATACGGCGGCCCGGCCACGCTCGAGTCGTGCGCGAATTCCTTGCCCAGTCCACTGATGTGCAGCACCTGTATGCCGTGTGCACGCAGGGAATCGACCCGTGACGCAAACGCCGCGTTCAACCGCTGCGCACCCAGAGACCCCCCGGTGATGAGCAGTGTCGGACGGTGGTCGTCGAGCCCGAAATGCGCCAACCCCTGCGCGCGGTTGGCCGTCCGGTCCAGCGTGGCGATCTCCCGGCGCAACGGCATGCCAAGGGCCCTGGCGTGCGGCAACGATGTAGAGGCAAATGTCGTGGCCACGTAGGGCGTCATGCGCGCACCCAAGCGGTTCGCCAGACCCGGGCGGGCGTTCTGTTCGTGCACGACGATGGGGATGCCCCGCTTGCGTGCAGCCAGATAGGCCGGTGTCGACACGTACCCGCCAAAACCCACCACGACGTCAGGCCGAGTCTCGTCAAGAACAGCCCCGGCCGCATCGACCGCTGCCTTCAGCGCGCCGGGCAGTCGCACGAGCGCACCTCCTGGCCGACGGGGGAAGGCCACCTTCGGAATGGACCGCAGGTCGTATCCCCGAGCCGGTACCAACCGCTGTTCGAGACCCTTCTGGGTGCCCAGAGCCGTCACGCGAAGGTCGGGGTCCCTGCGACGCAGACAGTCAGCGAGAGCCAGCAGCGGCGACACGTGACCAGCCGAACCGCCGCCGGCCAGGAGCACCGAGGACAGTCCCGGGCGAACGATCATGATCTGCGACCACGGCGCGTTGGCATGACTGCGAGCGAGCGGCGCACAACGCCCGGCCTCGCGGCAAGGGCCTCGCGACAACCCGGCTCGTTTCGGGCGAACGACAGCAACATCCCCAAGGCGAACAACGTTGCCATCAAGGCTGACCCTCCACTAGAGACTAAGGGCAGCGGAACGCCGATGACCGGCAACAGCCCGATCACCGAGCCTATGTTGATGGCCGCTTGGGCGAGGATCCAGACCATCACCCCAGCGGTGGCGACACGGACGAAGAAGTCGTCGCTGCGCAGGACCAACCGGTAGCACGCATAGGCCAGCAGGCCAAAGAGAGCAATGATCATCAAGGTGCCTGGCAGACCCAGCTCCTCACCGATGATGGCGAAGATGAAATCGTTGTGAGCCTCAGGGAGCCACGACCATTTCTCCCTGCTGGCGCCCAGCCCCACTCCCCACCAGCCTCCGTCAGCCAGGGCGTATTGGCCGTGGATCGTCTGAAAGCACTTGTTGGGGTCTGTGCACCCGGCCAGCCACGAGTGAATCCGGCCCATCCGGTTAGCGCTGGTCAGCGCCAAGGTTGCGGCCAGCGCCGCCGAGCCCACTCCGGCCATGAAAAACATCCGTGCTGGGACGCCGGCTACGAAGAGCATCCCGGCGAGGATGGCCAGGAGAACCAGACCGGTGCCGAGGTCGCCACCGCCGAGCACGAGCAGCAGCAGCAGGCCGCCGGCCGGGAACACCAGTGGCACCGCCACATGCATGAACTTGCCCAGGTTGCGCCGTTTCTTGGCAAGCACTGTGGCGCCAAACAGGACCAGCGCGATCTTGGCGAACTCAGAAGGCTGAACCTGCTGACCGGCGATATGGATCCAGTTGCGGTTGCCGTTGACCCTGACGCCCAGGCTCGGCACGAAGACCAGGGCCTGAAGGGAGATGGCGGCCGCCAGTAGTGGCACGGACAACCGCTTCCAGGTGCTCACCGAGAACCGGGTGGCCACCAATGCGCCAATGACGCCAACGACCGCGTAGCGCAGCTGGTTGAAGAAGACCGTGAAGGACGAGTTGGTGTCCTGAAAGGACGTCACGCTGGAGGCGGAAAGGACCATGACCAGACCGATGATGACCAGCATTGTGGTCGCGCTGAGCAGCAGGTAGTAGGTGGTGACCGGGGACTCGAGGCGTTCAAACCACGGCGGCCCCCTGCGCCAGCTAGACGAACCAGCCACTCCAGACGAGCGGTCCGTGCCTCCGGAGACGGCTGAAGGGCCGGGCCATCGCGAAGTGGTGCTCACAGCGCGTTGGGCCCTTCGTGTCGACCCGCACGGCGCTGCACCGCCTCGGCGAAGGCGTCGCCACGCTCACCATAGTTGGCGAACATGTCCATCGACGCTGCAGCAGGTGCGAGCAGGACCACGTCGCCGGGCTGTGCCAGGTCGCCAGCACGAGCCACCACGAGATCCATGACTCCAGTGTCCGTGTCCGGCACGTCGACCACGGGGACATCTGGTGCGTGTCGCATCAGGGCCATGGCGATCTGCTGGCGGTCGGCCCCAATCAGGACGACACCACGGAGTCGGTCGGCAACCGATTGGACCAGCCCGTCGACGTCAGCGCCCTTGAGCAAACCCCCAGCGATCCACACGACGTTCTCGAAAGCGGCCAGAGAGGCGCCGGCCGCGTGAGGGTTGGTGGCCTTGGAATCGTCGATGTAGCGCACACCGTCAACGGTTGCCACTTCGGCGATCCGGTGGGGGTCGGGGACGAAGGCGCGCAGGCCGTCACGCACAGACAGCGGACCGACACCGTACGCGCGTGCCAGTGCCGCCGCTGCCAGGGCATTGGCCACATTGTGCGGTGCCACCGACGGGGAGTCTCCCTGCAGGTCTGCCAACGTGGCCAGCTCCGCGGCTGAGGTCTTGCGCTGCTCGACGAACGCCCTGTCGGCCAGTACATCGTCAACCATCCCCACCATGGACGGACCCGGAAGGCCGAGGGTGAAACCGATGGCTCGACACCCCTCCACGACGTCGGCATCCCTGACCATCTGCTCGGTGGCCGGGTCTTGCGCGTTGTAGACGCAGGCGACCTTGGTTCCCGCGTAGACCTTGGCCTTGGCCAGGCGGTACTCCTCCATGGATCCATGCCAGTCGACATGGTCTGGCGCGAAGTTCAGGCAGACCGAGGCCACCGGTTCAATGGACCTCTGCCAGTGCAGCTGGAAGCTGGACAGCTCGACAGCCAGGACGTCATACGGATCGGGGTGCAGAACAGCTTCGAGCAGTGGCGTGCCCACGTTCCCGGCACTCGTCGCCCGAAGTCCGGCCGCGCGCAGGATGCAGCCGAGCATCTTGACCGTCGTCGTCTTGCCATTGGTGCCGGTGATCGTGATCCAGGGAGCCGCGCCGGACTGCGCTCGCATACGCCATGCAAGCTCGACCTCACCCCAGACCGGGATGCCGCGTGCGGCCGCGCCGAGAAGCAGGGGGTGGTCGGGACGGAAACCCGGTGAGGTCACCACCAGCTCTGTGCCCTCGGGCACGTCGAGCAAGTGCTCGGGCCCCAGATGCACATCCACATCCAGGATCTCCAGAATCCGTGCGCGTTCTTCGATGGCGGGCGTGGCGTCGGAACTCACCGCGGTAACGATGGCACCGCGCTCCGAAAGCGCATCTGCCGCCGCGAACCCGCTCACACCTAGCCCGGTGACCAGGATCCGCAACGCTGACCAGTCGGCGTCACGATGGGTGAGGTCACGCGACCCCTGGCGCGGTTCGTAGCTTGGGTCGAAATCCTCAGGACTCTTCACTGTTGGCTCACCCTGATCCGACAACCCACTCCGCGTAGAAGACACCCAACCCCACCGCAACGAACAGCCCGGCAATGATCCAGAACCTGATGACGATGGTGATCTCGTCCCAGCCCGCGAGCTCGAAGTGGTGCTGGAGGGGAGCCATTCTGAACACGCGCTTGCCTGTCATCTTGAAGGAACCAACCTGGATAATCACCGAAAGGGTGATGATGACGAACAGACCGCCGAGAATGACAACGAGCAGCTCCGTGCGGGTGGTGATGGCCAGCCCGGCCATGGCACCGCCTAGGGCCAGCGAACCCGTGTCGCCCATGAAGATCTTGGCCGGGGAGGCATTCCACCACAGGAACCCGAAGCATGAGCCCATGAGAGCGGCAGCCACCACCGCCAGGTCGTGCGGGTCGCGGACCTCATAGCAGTTGACGCCCGGGTTGCTCTGACAGTTCTGGTTGAACTGCCAGATGGCGATAAGCACGTAGGAGCCGAATACCATCACGCTCGTGCCGGTCGCCAGCCCGTCCAGGCCGTCGGTGAGATTCACGCCGTTGCTGGTGCCGGCGATCATCAGGTTGGCCCAGAGCACGAACAGGATCACTCCGAGTCCTGTGCCGGCGAAGGCGAAGTTGACGTTCGTGTCGCGGACAAAAGACACAAACGGCACCGCAGCAGTGCGGAACCGGCTGTTGGGGAACTGCAGGGCCAGGAAAGCGAAGACCACCGCCACCAGGGTCTGTCCAGCCAGCTTCTGCTTGGTGCGCAACCCCAGACTGCGCTGTTTGGAGATCTTGATGTAGTCGTCCAGGAAGCCGACGATCCCCAGTCCGGTCATCAGGAAGAGCACCAGGATCCCGCTCACGGTCAGCGGCGTCAGGGTGAACAGGTGCGCGCCGCCGTAGGCCACCAGCGAGGCCGCGATGATGAGCGCACCACCCATAGTGGGGGTGCCACGCTTGGTGTGGTGTGAGGTCGGTCCGTCGTCGCGGATGAACTGGCCATAGCTCCGGCCGACCAGGAACTTGATGAACAAGGGGGTGCCGAGCAACGACACTACGAGGGAGATGAGTCCCGCCAGCAGCACGGCCTTCACGAAGGGACCTCCGATCCGGTGTCCTGCACCAGTCGATCCCCGAGCCACCGCAGTCCCGCGTCACGGCTGGACTTGACCAGCACCACGTCACCGGGGGCAAGGTGTTGCCTGAGCAGCTCATGGGCGGCGTCGGCGTCCGGGACCCAGGTCGACCCCTCGCCGATCGCGCTGTTTGAGCCACTCGGGCCCTCGTCACGGGCTCCATTGTGGATCGGCTGGGCCCCCGGACCCACGGCGACAACCCGCGAGACGCCAAGGCGCACGGCCAGTCGACCCAAGGCGTCGTGCTCGGTGACGGACTCTGGCCCCAGCTCAAGCATCTCGCCCAGCACGGCCCAGGTCCGCCGGCCGTGACCCATGGCCGCCAGGGCCTGGAGCGCTGCGCGCATCGAGTCCGGGTTGGCGTTGTAGGCGTCATTGACGATCGTGACACCATCGGCCCGATCGTGGACCTCCATGCGCCATCGACTCAGCGGACGTGCATCCCCCAGCGCCGTGGCGACGTCGCCCAGCGGCATGCCGACGGCTAGTGCGACAGCCGCGACAGCCAGGGCGTTGCCGACATGGTGCTTTCCGTGGAACTTGAGGACAACTGGCGCGGTTCCCTGTTCGGCGACCAAGGTGAAGGACGCACGGCCCTGTGCGTCCAGAACGATGCCCACTGCCCGGACGCTCGCCTGGGCCGACTCCCCCACGCCTATGACATGCGCCCGGGTCTGACCGGCCATACCCCACACGACCGGGTCGTCCGTATTGAGGACGGCGAATCCCGTTGCAGGCAAAGCCTGTACGAGCTCGGCCTTGGCCTTTCCGATGATCTCACGCGAACCGAACTCACCCACGTGAGCGGTCCCCACGTTCAGGACAACCCCGATCTGAGGCTGCGCTATCCGGGTGAGGTAGTCAATATCGCCCATCCCCCGCGAACCCATCTCAAGCACCAGGTAGGCCGTGCTGGGAGTGATCCGGCAGACGGTCAGCGGGACGCCGACCTCGGAGTTGAGGGAACCGACATTGGCGACCGTCTCGCCGTGGCGCTGCAGCACCGACCACAGCAGGTCCTTTGTCCCGGTCTTGCCCGAGGACCCGGTGATGCCGATGACGACCGTCTTGGCACTGCGCTCAACCAGAGCCTGGGCTAGTGAGACGAACGCCGCCTGGACATCCCGAACGACAACCGAAGGGAGCTCAGGGACCGGCCTTGAGGTGAGTGCGGCGACGGCGCCCTGGGAACGGGCTGCCGCCACGAACTGGTGGCCGTCCAGGTCCTCACCGATGCGGGCGATGTAGAGGCTGCCACAAGCGGCTTCCCGCGAATCGGTGACCACGGGTCCGTCCACCAGGGGGTCCGCTCCAGGGCCATCGCTTGCGCTGACAGCGTCAAAGACCTGGCCGCCGGTGATTTTGGCGATCTCGCTGAGCCGGAGGGGAATCACCGGGCCTCGCCTCTGTTGGCATCTGTCACGGGGTGGCCCACGGTGGTCTGCATTGGTGACGGTCTCTGCCCAGGTGCTGTGGTCTCCATCAATGCTGCTCGCAACTGCGCTCGGTCGTCGAAGGGGGCGACCACGCCGGCAATCTCCTGGCCGCTCTCGTGACCCTTGCCAAGGACCACAACGGTGTCACCCACGCCAGCACTGGCAACGGCGTCGCGAATGGCTGCAGCGCGGTCCCCGATCTCGCGTATCCGCCCCGGGACCGACGGGATGGACGATTCCCGCGCCAGCGCTCCGCCCATGACCGCCGCGCGGATTGTCGCCGGATCCTCGGACCGGGGGTTGTCATCAGTGACGATGACGACGTCCGCATGTGCCGCGGCCGCCGCGCCCATGGCCGATCGCTTGCCCGCATCCCGGTCGCCCCCGGCGCCCAGCACAACGACCAGCGCCCCGGCAGTGTCGTGTCGCAGTGCTTTCAATGCTGCGGCTACGGCGCTGGGAGTGTGAGCGAAGTCGACGACTGCAAGCGGCATATGGCTCTGGTCAGCGCCCTGCCTGCCTGCCACTTCGACTCTCTCCATCCGCCCGGGCACGTGCGGATCGGCGGCCAGGGCTGCCTCGATGGAGTCGACCCGGTGGCCTGCGGCCAGGAGCACCAGTGCAGCCACCCCTGTGTTGACTCGGTTGAAGTCTCCGGGCAACGCCGACCGCAGCGACAGGTGCTGGCCCTGACCCACGAGTTCGAAGGCAGACTCACCTGGCCCTGTCGTCCGGATCTGCCAGTCAGCCGTGACGTCCGGGCGCGACGAGATCGTCATCACAGGAACCCCGGACTCCCGGGCGAGACGCTGGCCCCATTCGTCGTCCACGCACACCACCGCACGGACGGCTCTGTCCGGAGTGAACAGTGACGCCTTTGCCAGGAAGTAGTCCTCCATCGACCCATGGAAGTCCAGATGATCCTGCGACAGGTTGGTGAAGGCGGCCACGTCGTAGCGAACGCCATCGACGCGATGCAAGGTCAGCGCATGACTGGACACCTCCATCGTGCAGGTGTCCACACCGGCCTCGAGCATCACTGCGAACAGGGCATGCAGGTCCGCGGACTCGGGCGTGGTGCGGATGCTCTTGATGCGGTCATCGCCGATGCGTGTCTCGACCGTGCCGATCAGCCCGGTCATGCGCCCGAGGGCGCGCAGTGCCGAGTCAACCAGGTAGGCCGTCGTCGTCTTGCCGTTCGTGCCCGTGATCCCCAGCATGGACAGCGCTTCGCTGGGGCGGCCGTAGATCAATGCCGCAACGACGCCCAGGACAGCCCGGGGATCTGGAACCACCAGAACAGGCACCGTGATCTCCGCGAGCGCGAGCAGTGCCGCTCCGGCCGGATCGGTCAGCACGGCAACCGCACCGAGGCCGACAGCCGCCCCAACGAACCGAGCACCGTGCACATTGGCGCCCGGCAGAGCCGCATAGAGGTCTCCGGGCCGGATGGCGCGCGAGTCCAGGGTCACTCCAGTCACAACGACGCGAGAATCGATGATTCCGTCGGGGGTCCGCGCAACACCGGCACACTCAGCCACGGACGGCAAACTGATGGCGTGCGGGGATAGGGGACGCGGAGTCGCGTTCACGAGTGCACCACGGGCGTGACTTTACCGGGCGGACGTGGGGGGCTGGAGACCCGACTGCGGCTGCAGGGCTGTCGCCGCCTTGTCCGCAGAGATCGGCGCGTTCTCGATCTTGAGCTTCATGACCGGCGGCGGCGTGTCTGTCGGCGGAATCCCGAACTCCTGGAGCGCATAGGTCATCACGTCCTTGAACACCGGAGCGGCCACCGCTCCGCCGTAGATGCCGTTGATCGGGTTCTGCAGGATCACAGCGACGACGAACTCAGGCTTGTCCGCAGGGGCAAAGCCGATGAATGACGCGGTGTGGCCGGAGTAACGACCGCTGGCACCTACCCGGTCAGCCGTCCCGGTCTTGCCTGCGACACGGTAGCCGGGGATCGTCGCCTTCACAGCGGTGCCGTTGTCACCGACGACGAACTCGAGCATCTGGCTCAGCGTCGTGGCAGTCGATGTAGAAATCACCCGCACCGGCGTGGTGGGCGGCGTCTGCGTCGAAGTGCCGTCCGCGTTCTGGGTACTGGCCACCAGGCTCGGTGGCACTCGCACCCCCCCGTTGGCGATGGTCTGAAAGACCCCGGCCACCTGGATGGCGTTGAGCGACAGTCCCTGGCCGTACATGACCGTGTACCGCTGAGAGCCGCTCCAGTTCTGGGACCTGGCAAAGATACCCGGCGTCTCGCCGGGAAAATGGATTCCGGACGGCTGCCCGACTCCGAAGCCGCGGAAGTACTTCTCCAGAGTCGCTGGTGGGACCTTCTCACCGACCATCATGGTGCCGATGTTGCTCGACTGGGCGATCACGCCGGCGAACGTCAGGTTCTCCAGGCCGTGCTCCTCGGCGTCCCGGAACGACTGGTCTGCTCGGGGCAGCCGGTCGGGAACCAACACGGGAGTCGCCGGCGTCGCGACGCCCTCCTGCAGAGCTGCCGCCGCCGTCATGACCTTGGCTGTCGATCCTGGTTCGAACGCCTCCCCGAAGGCGTTGTTGTTGAGGTTGCCGGTGGCCTTGGCGATATTGTTCGGGTCGAAGGTCGGGTAGGACGCGACAGCCGCCAGCTGGCCCGTCTTGACGTTCATCACCACGACCGTCCCTGACAGCGCCTGCGTCTCGTTGACCTTCTGGGCAATGGCGTTCTGCGCGAACCATTGCAGATCGCTGTCGATCGTCAACCGAATGTCGAGGCCCGGAACCGCAGGAGTGATCTGCTGCTCACCGGTGGTGATCATCCGGCCGTCCCTGGACTGTTCATAGGTCGACTCGCCCGGCTTGCCCTGTAGCTGCTTGTTAAACAAGAGCTCGAGACCGCCGCCCGGTGACCCGTCAGCGCCCACCCAGCCAACCAGTGAGGCTGCCGCCGAAGAGGTCGGATAGGAGCGCTTCGATGTCGCCTCACTATAGATACCCGGGATCCCCAGGGCCCGTACCTTGCTCCAGTCAGACATGGAGACGTCCTTGGCGACGTACACAAACCGTCGAGAGCCTGTCAGCGTCGCGGACAGCTGGGCTGGGGGCTGACCCAGGATCGGCGCAAGGTCGGCAGCCGCCCCCGCAACTCCGAGCGTGACACTGACACCGTTGACCTTCTTCCGGTACGACGTCACCGCGGTCTGGTCCGCTGTGACGTTACGACGTTCGATGCTGGTAGCCAACACATCGCCATTGGACGCAGTGATGTCGCCACGAAGTGCCGGCACCGCCACGATGCTCAGGCGGCTCTTGAGGGCTGCACTGGCCACCGCCGATGAGTCAAGGGCCTGCAGCCGGAAGAGCTGCGCGCCGAACAGACTGAGGATGAAGAGCCCGGTTAGCAGCAGAGATCGGACGCGACGTTCTGGATGGACACCGATACGAGCCGGCCGCGAAGGCGGGCGACCCGGCCGACGAGGAGAGCCACCGCCTGCCTTCTGAGACGCCTGGGACTTGCGGCGTGCTGGTTTGCGGGTCCCGGAGACTGTCGACGGCCGTGCAGGTCGGGCAGCGCTGCCTGCGCCCGAACCCCGACGAGCCGGCTTGCCTGACGCAGCACCAGATGCCGAACCTCGGGTAGGGCGGGCATCGCCCGATCCCCCGGAGTTTCGGCCTCTGGTCTGCTTCACGCTCACCTCTTTGCTGGCTTGGCCGCCGTCGCTGCAGCTGATGCTGGCTTGGCCCGCTTCGCTGCCGGGGCTGGTGCTGGTGCTGGTGCTGGTGCAGTGTTGACCGGCGTGGCTACCGCCGGGGCTGGTGCTGCTTTGACCGTCTTGGGCACAGCCGGGGCTGGCGCCGCTGTCGTCCCAACCACGGTAAGTCCGGGCCCTGGGGACGCCTGCTTCGCCACGCCGATGACTTTGCCGTCGGAGAGTCGCAGGAAGGCTGCGGACTCCGCCGGCACCATCCCCATGTCGGCCGCCTTCTTCGCGAGGTTCGCTGGGGACTTCGACGCATCCAGGGACTGGCTGAGAGCGCCTTGGGCGTCAGTCAGCTGATCGGAGGTGGTCCGCAGATCGTGCAGCGTGAAGGAGCCTTGAGCCAGAGCGGTGTTGAGCAGCAAGAGTCCGATCAGTCCGCTGGCCAGCAGAGTCGCGCAGATGATGACGAACGCGGCACCGCCGCGTCGAAGAGGTGCCCCTGTGACCACGCGGAGCCTGGGCGTCTCAGTGGTCGGCCGGTTCAGGGCTCGTGCGCCGACTCGCGCTGTGGAGGTCATCTGACTCATGCGAGGTGTCCTTTCGTGACCCGGATACGTTCGGCTGCCCGCAGCCGGGCCGAAGCTGCGCGCGGATTGATACTGACTTCTGCGGGAGCCGGCTCCTCGGCTCCGCGGGTGAGCAGGCGCAGATATGGCGCGAGCTCAGGAAGTTCGACCGGCAGGCCCACGGGGGTGCCGCTGTGAGCACCGGCGGACAGCGTCTGCTTGGTGAGGCGGTCCTCAAGTGAGTGGTAGCTCAGTACGGCGATACGGCCGCCCACAGCAAGTGCGTCCACGGCCGCAGGGAGCGCGGTCTTGAGCGCTTCGAGCTCACCGTTGACCTCTATCCGCAACGCCTGGAAAGTGCGTTTGGCCGGGTGTCCTCCGCTCTTCTGTGAAGCGGCAGGTATGGCCGAACGAAGGAGCTCGACCAGCCGCGCCGAGTTGGTGAAGGGTTGCCGGGCGCGCTCTCGCACGATGGCCGAGGCGACGCGTTTGGCGAATCGCTCTTCGCCGTAATCGCGCAGGATGCGCTCGAGATCGGCCTGGTCATAGGTGTTCAGGACGTGGGCTGCGGTGATGCCGCTGTCCTGGTCCATCCGCATGTCCAGCGGGGCGTCATGACGGTAAGCGAACCCACGCTGCTCCTCGTCGAGCTGCAGCGAGGACACCCCGAGGTCAAGCAGCACTGCGGACACCGATAACCGCGCTGAGATCCCGCAGTCGACAAGGATCTGCGGTAGATCGTCATACACCGCATGAACGGGTGTGAAGCGGTCACCGAAGCGAGCCAGCCGCTCGCCGGACAGACTCAGCGCTTCGTGGTCGCGGTCGATGCCCACGACGCGGGCCCCCGGGCATGCCCCAAGGATCGACTCGGTGTGGCCGCCCATCCCCAAGGTGGCATCCACCATGACCGCGCCTGGCTCCTGCAAGGCAGGCGAGAGCAACTCGACGATGCGATCGCGCAGGACAGGGACGTGGAGATCCCCGACCGTCCGGCGAGCAATCATCGTTTCGTCTTTCTCTCGTGTCTTGAGGGGCCTCGTACTTCTGTTTGGTTGAACTTCTGTGTGGTGAAGTCCTGCGTCGTTGACGTTCTTCGTCGTGACGTTCTGTGTCGTGAGGTTCCGTGTCGTGAGGTTCCGTCGTACCCTCCGGTCCCTGGCTTCAGGTCTCCAACCGCTTCAACTGGGTGCGGCCCGACAACGGGGAAGTGAGGTCGGGACGCGAAGCGGGTGGAGACCTGACCTCAGGGGTCGGCTGGTCGCCGCTGCGCGAGTCACAGAAGTCCGGGAATCACCTCCTCGGCCTGGTCGGCAAAAGCTTGCTCGGTGCTGGCGAGGTAGGTGTTCCAAGCGGTCGTGTCCCACAGCTCCACGCGCGATCCGGCACCGATGACGGTGCAGTCGCGATTGAGCCCGGCATACTCGCGCAGCGTCGACGGGACCGTCACCCTGCCTTGTTTGTCGGGGATCTCATCCGAAGCACCAGACAGGAACACGCGCAGATAGTCGCGAACCGCTTTGCTCGTCACAGGTGCGTTACGCATGGTCTCGGCCACCCGGACGAACTCGTCCATCGGGAAGACATAAAGGCACCGCTCCTGACCCCGGGTGACCACCAGACCACTGGCCAGACGTTCACGAAACTTGGCGGGCAGGAAGAGACGACCCTTATCGTCGAGTCGGGGGGTGTGCGTACCAAGGAACACAGCACTCTCCCTCCCCTAGATGACCCTGTTGGATCACTGACAACTGCTGATCTCCACCACGCTCCACGTTACTCCACTTTGCACCACGGTCAACGCAATATGAGCGACAATCTGCTGTTCAACAACCTGTTTGCCCATGTCAACGCGGCAACCGGAAGGTGGAGTGTGAATCCCGCAGAGGCTGTTCTCACGGACACCGGTGACGGATGGAGTGAAAGTGGTGCAAGATCGAGGAAAGACCGGGAGGAACTGTGAACGTGATCGGCACCCCACACGAAGGACTCGTGCAGGATCAGGTCATGCCAGATTCCGGAATCGATCGGGCCGGACTCGAACTGGTGACCGATGTGACGAGCAAGATGCGCCTGGCCATGGCGACCGTGATCGAGGGCAAATCCGACGTGATAGACACTGCGATCACTGTCCTGCTGGCCGAAGGACATCTGCTGATCGAGGACGTCCCCGGGGTCGGCAAGACCATGCTGGCCAAGGCTTTGGCAAAGTCCATCGACTGCTCGGTGCGCCGCGTGCAGTTCACCCCCGACCTGTTGCCCAGCGACATCACCGGGGTCAGCGTCTTCAACCAGGACCTGCGCGACTTCGAGTTCCGGCCGGGGGCGATCTTCGCCAACGTCGTGGTCGGTGACGAGATCAACCGCGCCTCTCCCAAAACGCAGGCGGCACTTCTCGAATGCATGGAAGAGGGCCAGGTGACGGTCGACGGGGAGACTTACCGGCTGCACAAACCCTTCATCGTGATGGCCACTCAGAACCCGATCGAGATGGAGGGCACGTACCCTTTACCGGAGGCTCAGCGCGACCGCTTCATGGCGCGTATCTCGATGGGATACCCCTCCGCCGCGGCCGAGGTCGCGGTCCTTGACAGCCACGGCGGCGCGTTCCCGCTCCAGGAGTTGACACCAGTGACCGACGGCGAGACCGTCGCCAAGCTCATCGAGATCGTTCGAACGCTGTACGCCAGCCCGGCCATCAAGCAGTACATCGTTGACCTCACCACGGCAACACGCACCACCACGGCACTGCGGCTGGGCGCTTCCCCGCGCGCCAGCCTGCACCTCCTTAGGGCGGCCAGGGGTTATGCCGCCCTGGCAGGACGTGACCATGTCCTACCCGATGATGTTCAGGCGCTGGTTGAGCCCGTACTGACCCATCGCCTCATCCCGGCCGGTGAGACGCAGGTGGCCCGACGCACCAGCGCCGATGTCATCCACGACATCGTCGGGCGAGTACCCATTCCGTCCGCAGCGCACTGAACGGCAAGGTCCAGGACCTCGTGACCCAGACATGATCCAGACATGACCCAGACGGGGACCCGAATCGGGGGCGTACTCACCACCCGCGGCCGTGCATTCCTGGCAGCCGGCCTGACGTTGCTCGTCGGCGGTCTGTTGCTCGGGTTCACCGACATCACCCGGGTCGGAGTACTCCTGTCGGCGTTGCCTCTGCTGGCCGACCTGCGCGCCAGGCGCAACAACAACAACGTCGTGGCCACCCGCACCATTCACCCAGCCCGGCTCGTAGTCGACCAGACCGCGAGAGTCGCCATCGTCCTGCAGAACAACTCGGGCAGACGCACCCAGCTTCAGCTCGCAGAGGAGCAGGTCCATTACCTGATACGCGATCGACCGCGTTTCGTGCTGTCAGCCATGGAGCCGGGGGACATCCGTGAGGTGGACTACCAGATCCGCTCCGAGGTCCGCGGACGATACCGACTCGGCCCCCTGACGTTGCGCAAAGGTGACGCGTACGGTCTGGCCACCATCACCACTTTGCTGCCCGGCTCCACTAACATTCTGGTCCTGCCTCGCATCGAGGTACTCGGTCGTCGGCACCCCCGCGCGAACGGTATCGGCACCGAAGGCACGATCCCCCACATGGTCGCTCTGCACGGCGAGGACGATGTGGCCGTCCGGAGCTACCGCGACGGCGATGACCTGCGCCGTATCCACTGGCCCGCCACAGCACATCGATCCGAGCTGATGGTGCGTCAGGAAGATCACCCGGCCAGGCGTCGCGCTGTCATTGTCCTGGACTCTCGCGCGGCCGGACACCAAGGCGCGGGTGCCATGGGGTCCTTTGAATGGGCAGTCACCGCAGCAGCTTCCGTCGCAGCGCACCTGGCCGAGCACGATTACACCCTCCACCTGGCGAGCAGCGAGACCACTGCCGAAGGCCTGGCAACGCAGATCGTCGCGATCGACGATGCGCTGACCTGGCTGGCGATGGCCCAGCTCGGCGCATCCCAACAGTTCAATGAGGTGCTGCGCTGGGCACAGACCTCGACCTCGACCGGTGGCCTGGTGATCGCGATCGTATGCGACCACGACGATGCGACGCTGAGAAGGACAGCAGCCCTGCGCCAGCCTGAAGGGACCGGTTTGATGATGATCCTCGACACCGCCAGTTTTACCCGACCTCGACCCGAAGTACCGACGGAGCGCACGCTGGCCATGGCAGCCATGGTCACCGCCACCGGATGGAGCACGTGCGTGGTGGGCTCAGACATGACGGTCGAGCAAGCATGGAGCATCATCTCCGCCCGTAGCGCGGTCAGGGTCGGGTCCGGGCGATGAAGGTTCACGCGGGCAGTGGCGTCGACTCCGCCCTGGCCGCGATCGCCACGCTGACAGCCGCCTGGCCGATCTCCACCTTGCTGGCTGAGCCGACCTGGCTGCGCGGGACCCTCATGCTCCTCGCGGTGATTGCTCTCAGTGGCTTCGGCGCCAGGTCGCTGGCTCTGCGTGGCTGGCAGGTCCTGATGGTGCAGCTGGCGTGTTCGGTCCTCGCCGCGGGCACGATCTATGGCCGAGGTCATCTCTGGCACGGTCTGCCGACGCTGGAGACGCTGAGATTCGCGGACGGGCTCATCCGGGAGTCCGTCGCCACTGCGCAGAGGTTTACCGCGCCGGCGCCCACCACGCCAGGGCTGATATTCGTGGTTGGGTGCGCTTTGGGCCTGGTTGCCCTGACTGTGGACTACCTCGCCGTCACCCGCCGATCTCCTTCGCTCGCGGGCCTGCCGCTGCTGACCGTGTTTCTGGCGGTCGTCGCCAACCGGGGTTCCACACTGCCGGTCTTCTTCTTCCTTGCGGTTGCCGCCATGTGGCTCATCATGGTCGCCAAAGCAGATAGCACCATCCTGCGCAGGTGGGGCACGACTGAACCGGTGGCCCACACGCCAGTGGCACAGAACCTGCCATCCAAGGGCGTCTATGAACACTCCTCGATGGCGCGGACGGTAGGTGCCGTGGCGCTGATGGCTGCGGTGGCTGTGCCGGTTGTACTGCCCCACCCTCCCCCGACCTTCCTGGTGTCCGGTCTCGGCCGCAGCTCCTCAGGCAACGGCAACAGCTCCCTGGGGGTGGGCTTCTCGCAGAGCATCGACCTTTCCCAGGACCTCAAGAGCCGTAGCCAGGCTCCGGTGCTGCAGTACACGACCGCCGACACCTCGCCGCCTCCGCTGCGAGTTGCGCTCGGATCCGCCTACCGGCCCGAGCCGGGCTTGTGGCTCCCCTGGGGCAGGCCCTGGCGGTCGAGCTCGGGCAAACCTGACCTGTCCGCGAACCCCAAAGTCCCCGAACCCACGGGGCTCTCGCCAGAGGTCACGAGGAGAGCCTTCGTCATGCACGTCCGCCGCAACCTGCTCGAGGATCCCTTCCTGGCTGCGCCGTACCCTTTGATCGGCGCCGACCTGGGGGGGATCGCGTGGGGATCCGACTATGAGACCCAGAGCATCAAGGTCGCCCAGCGTCCCGACTCCTACGCGGTCTCCTACTGGCAGCTGGACCCCACCACGACGATGTTGCGCAGCGCCCCCTCGTTGAGTGACCTGGACCGATACCTCTTCGATCTGGACCTGAGGCTGGACGGACCGTATGTCGGGAGGGTCACTGCGCTGACCCAGCAACTCACCGCCGGCAAGAGTTCGGCCTATGACAAGGCCATGGCCATCCAGCAGTACCTGCGCGCCGACGGAGGTTTCACCTACTCCCTGACTTTGGCTCCACCGGCGAAGAACCGCTTCGGTAACAATGCCGGTTATGACGCTCTGACGAACTTCCTGGTCACCAAGCAGGGCTACTGCGTGCAGTTCGCGACGGCCATGGTGATGATGTCGCGGGCTGCCGGCATACCGGCGCGAATGGACATCGGCTTCCTGCCCGGGACCGAGGCCAAGGGCGTCTGGACGGTCGTCGCAGCCGACGCTCACGCCTGGCCCGAGCTTTATCTCGACGGCGTTGGTTGGACCCGTTTTGAACCCACACCCTCGCGTGGATCACCCCCGGCTTACGCCATCCCCGGGACGTCGCCCGGTACTGCCGTCAGCAGTCGCCCCTTGAGCACTGCGACGGCGCCGGCCCATGGCGCCCCAGCTCGCAAGGATCTGGGCGCTCCATCAACGAGCGGCGGCGCCAGTCCAAAGGTCGGACTGAGCCCGACCTCCGCACTGCGCTGGCTCACTCACGGGTGGGGGTCGGTCCTGCTCGGAGTTCTGATCGGGCTGCTCGGATCCCTGGTCGTGCCCACGGCCGCACTGTGGCGTCGTCGGCGCAACCTCACCAAAGCCCATACTGACGCTCAGCGGGTAGAGGTCGAGTGGGAGCACCTGACGTCATCACTGGGCGATCTTGGCATCGCGCCCGCGCCAAGTCATACCCCCCGGCAGCTGCGCGCCTACTACGACCGCGAGGCGTTGCTCGAGGATGCTGCATCCCAGGCTCTTGGCCGGGTTGTGCAGACGGTGGAGAGCTCGCGCTATGCGGTGCCCTCTCCGCACCCGGAGGAGGGCTTCTTCGCGGATGCCCGGCAGGTACTCAGAGCAGCCGCGGCAACCCGGGCTGGCCGGTACCGCCTGCGGGCAGCCTTGTGGCCCAGCAGCGGCATCACCCAGCTGCGCTCCGGGAGAGCCCATCTCACCTGGCTGATCCGGACTCCCCTGCGCGATGTGAGCGCCCGTGTGCGCCAACGAAGGACCAACAGCAGACCACGGCCGCGCATTTCGCCCAAAGACCACTAAAACATTTGGGTGCGGCTCTTCTGAAGTGACGACGTCGTGGGCGGGCGTGCGACGGTCTGACTGACGGCATCCCCCATCTATGAGGCGTTTCGTGTTTCCCTGTCTGTAGTTAGTTTCCACTACAGGCAGGGGTTTAGGATGCCAGTTATCAACCGCCGAGCTGAGGCGTCGCTGCTGCGCGGCACGCTGACCACGTTCCGCCGCCGATGTGGCAAGCCGAGTTGCCACTGCGCGACGGGTGCTCCCCATGAGAGCCCGGCACTGACCTACACCGAGGGCGGACGAACCAAGACCCTCACGCTCACTGACGCTGAAGTGGCTGAAGTGGCTGCCGCGTTGGCCCGCTTCCAGGACGCCAGCGCAGCGCTGGAGAAGGCGGCCGACGCGGGTATCGCCGCGTTGCGCGCCCGCCGGGGCCGGTGAGCAGCCCACCGGCCGCGGCGGGACCGGATGGTTTCGCGGCCGCACGGGAGTGCTTCGAGGACATCGTGAGCTGGCTCGACGGTGAGCCGGCCGCCGACCTGGACCACGCCGAGCTGGAATGTCAACTCGACGCCAAGGGCCGCCAGATGCTTCTGCGACTGCTGCAAGACCATGTGGAGCTGCGTGCCCTACGCGAACAGCGTCTGGAGGTTGCCGGCGCCGACGGGGTCCGGCACGGTCGAGTCGAGACCGGGCACAGCCGCGCACTGGCCACCATCTTCGGGCAGGTCACGGTGACCCGGCTGGCCTACCGCGAACCCGACCGGCCGAACCTGCACCCCACCGACGCGGTGCTGAACCTACCCACCGAAAGGCACTCGCACGGGCTGCGGCAGCTGGCCGCGATCGAAAGCTCCCGAGGTTCCTTCGACGAGGCCGTGGAAGCGATCGGGCGCAGCACCGGTCAGCAGCTGGGTAAGCGTCAGGTCGAACAGCTCGCCGCCCGGGCCGCGGTGGACTTCGAAGACTTCTACGCCCAGCGTCAACCCCCGCCGGGCTCCACGCACGACCTACTGGTGCTGCAGGTCGACGGCAAGGGCATCGTGATGCGCCCGGACGCGCTGCGGCCGGCCACCGCGAAGGCAGCCGCCAAGGCCAGCCACAAGCTCACCACCCGACTGTCCAAAGGTGAGAAGCGCAACCGCAAACGAATGGCCGAGCTGGGCGTGGTCTACGACGCCACCCCGGCGCCGCGCACCGCATCTGACATCTTCCCCGCCACCGACAACGAACGACGGGCCGCCAAGGACGGGCCGACCGCCACCAACAAGTGGCTGGTCGCCAGCATCGTGCAGGACACCACCACCGTCATCGCGCGGGTCTTCGACGAAGCTGAACGACGCGACCCCAACCACACCCGGAGCTGGGTGGCGCTGGTCGACGGGAACGTCCACCAAATCGACCGTATCCAGGCCGAAGCGAAAGCCCGCAAGATAAACATCGCCGTCGTCTGCGACCTGGTCCACGTCATCGAGTACCTGTGGAAAGCAACCTGGAGCCTGCATACCCAGGCAGATCCCGCCGCCGAACAATGGGTCCGCCGCCAAGCCCTCGCCGTCCTCGCCGGCGACGCCACCAAAGTGGCCAACGCGATCCGCCGCAAAGCCAGCCGGGCTGGACTGAGCCCCGCCAGACGCAAAGGCGCCGACGAAGCCGCCACCTACCTGACCAGCAAAGCGAACTACCTGAACTACCCCATCGCCCTGGCCAACGGCTGGCCCATCGCCACCGGTGTCATCGAGGGGGCCTGCCGCCACATCGTGGCCGACCGATTCGACGTCACCGGAGCCCGCTGGGGACTCGCCGGTGCCGAAGCCATCCTCAAGCTACGAGCACTCCGCAGCAACGGCGACTTCGAAACATACTGGACCTGGCACCTCAACCGAGAACGACACCGCGTCCACGAATCCCGCTACCTCGACGGCGCCATTCCCAGAGCCGCCTGAGGTCCCTCCAGAAGAGCCGCACCCATTTGATGGTGCCCACGGTGGCGATGTTTTCG
>Ga0097691_1000123_pt1 | contig 70935 bp, 63 predicted proteins | sample NGESurdeep072012_8_FD_72858 | JGI IMG/M metagenome (GOLD analysis project Ga0097691, IMG submission 72858) | Arctic peat soil microbial communities from Barrow, Alaska - NGEE Surface sample 210-1 deep-072012 | ecosystem: Environmental > Terrestrial > Soil > Wetlands > Peat ...
TCGATGAAGTGACAGGCTTCGCCGAGGATGGCTCCTCCGATGCTCGGGTCAGCCATCCAGTAATCGCCAGAGATTCCGGGAGAATTGACGCGGAGGTTCAGGACCGCCGGGCCGCTGCGGCGGGCCAGCTGATGTTTCAATCCGAGATACGTCGGGGAGAAGCGCCGGTTGAACCCAACTGTCAATTGTTTGCCGGTTTCTGCGACGGCCTGGTGAAGCTCTCGACATTCGTCGACGGTGAGCGCCATGGGCTTCTCAAGGAATACGTGTTTGCCGGCTTGTAACGCTGCAAGTGCCTGGGACGCATGCTGCGTATTCCGGCTCACGATGACGACCACGTCAACGCCAGGATCCTCTAGTACCTGCTGGTATTCAGAGCAGCAGTAATCGGCTCCGAAACGCAAGGCATAGCTCTTCCCGCGGGGACCGTTGGCGGAAAATATAGCCCGAAGTTGAACGTTAGGAATCTTCTTTACGTTGGGCAGATGCACCCAGCGCGCAAGGTTGCCCGCGCCAACTACTGCAACCCCTGTACTTCCAGTCTTTGGTGCGGAGCCCGGACACTCCACCTTTCGCGTCGGTTGGAAGGTGTCCACGGCGTCCGGAGCACTGGCGGCCGGATAGTTCAACAGGACAGCAAGGCTCGAGGACGACGGATCCATGATTGTTTGGTACGCCTTCGGCGCTTCGGCGAGCGGAAAGCAGTCTGTAATCAAAGGACCGACCTGGACTTTGCCCAGCGAAACAAGCCGCAGGAACTCGGCCATATTGCGGTTCTCGGTCCAGCGCACGTAGTTGATGGGGTAGTCCTGTCCTTCCCTTTCGTAGACCGGATCGTAACTTCCCGGACCGTAAGCACGCGCCATGAAGAACTGGATTTCCTTGCGATACATGTCGAACCAGGGAAAGCTCAGTTCGACCGCGCCGACATCGATAATGCGACCCCGATCGGCGCAGATCTGCACGGCTTGCTGGCAAGGCGCAGAAGATTTGGCGGCGGCAGCCACGATCACACAATCCACGCCGCGGCCGTCAGTGAGTGATGCGATGCGCTCCCAGAGATCGGCGCCGCCTGCTAAGGCATGATCAACACCGACCTGCCGCGCGAGTTCGACCCGTTGCTCTTTCAAATCCACAGCCAGGACGCGGGCGCCTTGCAGCTTGGCCAGTTGCGCGATGAGTTGTCCCACCAAACCCAAACCCAAAACAGCGACCGTTTCACCCAATCCGATCTGCGCAATTCGAACGCTATTGAGTGCGATGCTGCCCAGCGTGGCGAAGCACGCGTGTTCAAACGGGACGTTTTCTGGCACAGGCACGACCAGATTCATGCCGACCAGAAGAGTCTCACCGTGCCCGGTGCCTTCTCCCCCGTAAGCCACGCGGTCACCAATCTGCAGGTTAGCGACGGTGTGATGCTTGTCCACGATAATGCCGGCGCCGGAGTACCCCAGCACGGCGTATTCGCTGAACTTGGCTTTAACCTCATCAAAGGTGCTAGCCGGACCCTGCACTTTAAGAACGTTCCAAATCTTTGTGAGCTGAGAAGGATTGTCGGCGACAGCGCGCAGCACTCCTTCCTGATGAATGCTAGCGGTTTCCGTTCCGCTGCTGATCAGCGAGTAGAGGGGCCGAACGAGGACGTGGCGAGGAATGACGACAGGATCGGGTACTTCATCGACAATGATCTGCTTAAGGCCCTTACGTATGAGTTGTTTCATTTGCTTGGGAGCTATCTACGCACTACTCGGCAGTGATGCGGAATAATCTAAGATCCACCAGGAGTTCAAATCTACGCCGCCAGTTGGTTCCCCGAGAGCATCAATATCGGCACCTGGGTCGTTTCCAGCAGTTCCAGCACGAAGATAACACAATGAGCCAGTCCCACCGAAACAACCCCTCTTCTCCAGCCTGCGGTTATTCAGAAGCGGCCGCTGGACGGTCGCGCCATGTCGACGACTGAGCTGGAGTTCTTGCGATAATTCACTTCTGCACGAAACCAGAGTTCTAAAACATAGAGATACCAGAGTTGGAGGGTGACGGAACCTGAGCTCTTGGCGCGTTGCCACGCTTGCGAGAGCCCTGCGGCGTGGACCCATCCCTCCTCCGCCAGGATGGAGTGTTCAAACACCTCATCCACGTTGGCGCGCCACTGATTGAGCATCCAACGCTCGGCTGGGATGCCGAAGCCGCGCTTCCTTCCTTGGGCAACCCGCTCTCCGATCTCGCGACGGGCCAACTCGCGCAGGACAGCTTTCAGTTGCCCGTGACGCAGCCGTAAGTCATAAGGCAGCGATCGTGCGAACTCGCATAAATCGGCATCGAGGAATGGGGCCCTCGCTTCGAGCGCGTAATACATGGTGGCGCCGTCCACCTTGACCATGTACTCGCCGACAAAGCGTCCGCGGCGATCATACTCAAGAAACTCGTCCAGCAGGTGGTGGGCAGAATCAACAGATTCCGGAATGAGACGGCGACTCACGCTCGCGCCGTCGAGACGTTCGCCGGAAATGCCTTGTCGCTGCAGCGAAGGAAATCCGGGCCTCACCCGCACCACCGAGCCTAATCCCCCGGTAACGTAGTCCAGGAAGTGCCGTGCCCGTCCAACCGAGCCTGTCTCCGGCAACAATTTGCGTACGCTCGGCCATACGCGGGCCAGCGAGCTGGGAACAATCTTGGCTACGCGCTGGGCGTTCAGAAAGTATCCGTACTCGGGATAGCCAAGAAACACATCGTCGCCGCCGTCTCCGACCAGCAGTACCGTTGCTGAGGACTTTACCGCTTTTGACAGGCGCAACATCCCGAGGCCTGAGCTACACGCGAACGGCTCAGCGTACGCAGCCACCAGTTCTTCCGCCTCCGGAAACTCCTCCCGAGAGAGGTCAAGCATACGATGCCGAAGGCCCAATTCTTTGGCCGTGAGCTGGGCATCTTCCGATTCGTCCAACGGGTCGCCGGGCGTGGCCGCGGTGTAGGCGGTAATGTCACCGCCAAGTTCCTGAATTGCCCAGCAGACCAGGCTGGAATCGATGCCACCACTGAGCAGCGCGCCAACTGGAACGTCGGCTTGAAGACGTCGCTCAACTGCCTGCAGAAAGAGCCGGCGCGTTTCATTTACCGCGTCATCAAACGATCCGCGAAAATCAGTAGAGGTGGGCGGTACCCAATACTCGCGTGTTGAAATGCGGCCGTCGCCCCAAGTCAGAATGGTCGCTGCCGGGACCTTGACGATGCCCTCATAAATCGATCGATCATCCGTTACGTAGCCGTATTCCAGGTATTCGGCCATGGCCGAGGGATCAATCTCTGAGACCAAACCGGCATTCCGCAATGCCCGTGGAGTCGATGCGAACGCGAGCACTCCGTTCTTCATCGCATAGCAGAGCGGCTTGATCCCAAGGCGGTCGCGCACCAGAAAAAGCTTGCGCTCGCGGTCGTCCCACAAGCCGATGGTGAACATGCCACGCAACCGAGGCACGAGCGCATCCAGCCCCCACTCGCGATAACCATGCAGGAGAACCTCAGTATCGGTTCGGCTGTGGAAGATGCAGCCACGAGCTTCCAACTCGCCGCGCAGTTCCCAGAAATTGTAGACTGCCCCGTTGAAGACAAGCGCTACTCGGCCATCCTCAGACACCATGGGCTGGCGTCCAGCGTCACTGAGATCGAAGATGGAAAGGCGTCTGTGGCCTAGCGTGGCGAGATCCCAGGATTCGATACCTTCGGAATCGGGACCACGGCGGGCCAAGGCAGCATTCATCTTCCGTACAGAATCCCTGGCGTAAGTACGGTCCGAGCTGCCAACAAGTCCTGAAATTCCGCACATTTAAACAGACTCTGCGCCTTCGATTAAGGTACCTGATTCTAAACTTCGGTTTACGCGCCGGTCAATCAGGGGCTTTGTGAATCCGAGAGACTGGCTGCTATTCTGAGCGCGCGTCGCCGTGACCTACAAATGAAACCCGGAAGCCTTCTGATGGCTCGTGAGTTGCACCACGGAGGCAGTGAGCGGCAGTTGACAGAGGTCGCGGTGGGACGGGATCTTGGGCGATTCCAGCCGTATGTGGGGCATTCCTGATCGAAGGCATTCGGGCAGACCAGTTGCGTGCCGCCGACCCAGTGGTTTCGCGGACCGTTGCGCGAGCGAGTGTACGACACCTTGCTAATTCCGAGTTTTCTCGGCCGAGGGATGGTTTCTCCTGATTTTGCTCGCTATATGCTGGCCGAACACGATCGCGGCCGCCGCAATAATCAGAGCTACATATACCAGTTGCTGATGCTGGAGTTATGGTTCAAGGCCCTGGAAGAGCCAGCCTCTTCCCCTACGCTGTCGCTGGTGTGCTGAAATCCAGCGTCCACTTGGCGTCTCGCAAGGGACGTGTACTTAGACGGCATCGACCAGCGAAGCAGGTTGCGGCCGTGGCTTTAAGGGTTCAGCTTCAGTGAATCTGTCCTTCAACGACAAAAATGGTTGCTCGAGGTACTTTCGAGACAGAAGCGCGATACCAAAGGATACTCCTAGCATTACCGCAGTACGCAACAACACGGCACCAGACGGTCCGACGTATGAGATAAGTGGAAGACCTGGGCGCTTTAGCAGGTGTTCGTAACCGTCACCAACCGAGAGATGAATCAGGTATAGACAATAACTGAGGGCACCGCTGAGTTGAAGGAATTGCCAGCGCAGAGGTCTTGTCCATACGGTTCCCCGGAAGGCGACAACAAGTACAAAGAACGCACCAAAAAATAGGTAGACCTGAGTGTAACGCAGAGCCACCGCGACAGGCGTCGCTTGTCCGGATAAACCAAAGGGGGCGCCCGCAAATGTCAACACAACGAACGCGGCCATCAGGAGCAGGGCAAATCGAACGCTATCACGCTTGCCCGCAAAAGAGGACCTCGCCCAGATTGCCAGCAGCGCGCCCGCCGCGAGCCCGTCGAACCGAAACCATGACAGCTCGTACATCAACGTGGGATTCATTCCGTGGGCGGCAAAGACCCCTCGCAGGACAGGAGTAATCACAAAGATTGCTCCCGCCGTTATCGCCAAACCGCGCTCGCTGAGCAGCAAGACTATGAGCGGCCACAACAGGTAGAAATGTTCCTCGACGGCCAGCGACCACAGGGTTGCCGGCCCATGCCCGTGGCGGATGTGCAACATCTGAGCCAAATTCGCGCAAAAAACCGAACTCAGTAGAAAATATCGGCCATACCCGCGATAAAAATAATGACCACACAAGGATGACGGCAAAGTAAACGGGCATAATCCGCAGGACGCGCCGCACATAGAAGTTCCGAAAGTAGTGGGGACGGCTCTTCGATCCCAACAGAATCCCGGTGATCAAGAAGCCGGAGAGCAGGAAAAACAGATCCACACCCAGCCATCCATGGCTCAAAATCTGCATCAACGGCTTGGGGACAAACGACAAAGCTCCTGGGCTATTCGGAAAGGCGTACAAGGCATGCGTGAGCATGACCATCCAGATTGCGATGGCCCGTATGCCATCCAGATCGGCGACCCGATGATTGGAGGAGGCGGCACTCCCACCGTGATTGACGGCATGTCAGTAGGACTCCATCTGTATTCCTTAGTGACGAAGGGCACCGAACGTACCAGTGACGAAGCGTTCTGAAGTTTACAACGGATCGGAACGGGGTACGCCCGATGATTTTTGTCATCCTAATCCAGCACCACGGTATTTTACAAACTCGTGTTGCCCTCGGGCAGCAAGACCGCGCTCAAGAATCGGGAGGTTACTCATTTGTAATGGATTATCAGTTTCGTTATGCCCCTGGTGGGGGCTGCTTCGACCGCATCGGCCGGCGATCGCAGGAGCGTCTGGACATTAACGAGTCAGTCCGGCAAACGCAAGTTAATCTGCGACATTTTTCCGCCGATTCCGCGCCAGACGAGCAGCCATATTCGCGGGTACTGTGTTACTCTCTAGGCAACGGGTTTGTGCGTCTTTAAAGGCGCGAAATGGCCGCATCCCGGCGTTTCGCGCGGCAGGCGAAGCCCATAAGAGAGCCCTCTTTTTTCAGTGTCAGTCAGCATACGACTTTATCAGGAGTTCTGGATTTGAACGCGACGTTGGAAATCACGCGGACCCTACCCCATCTCGACGCCCTTGAAGCCGAGAGTATCCACATCATCAGAGAGGTCGTGGCTGAATCGGCACGACCCGCTATGTTGTACTCGGTCGGCAAAGACTCTTCGGTCATGCTCCGACTTGCACAGAAGGCGTTTTACCCCGGCAAAATCCCCTTTCCTTTGCTGCACGTCGACACCGGCTTCAAGTTCAACGAAATGATCGAGTTCCGTGACAAGACTTGCAGCGATCTCGGAGTGAAACTGATTGCGCATACCAATTGGGAAGCGAAGAAGGAGGGGGCCAATCCCTGGAAGTTGGGTACCACCCGCTGCTGCGCCCTGTTGAAGACAAAAGCGCTCTTGGACGCTCTGGCGGCCAATGGCATCGACGCTGCGATCGGTGGGGCCCGCCGTGACGAGGAAAAGTCGCGCGCCAAGGAGAGGGTCTTTTCGCTTCGTGACTCCCTCGGACAGTGGGATCCGAAGAATCAACGGCCGGAGTTTTGGAATCTTTACAACAGCCGTGTTGAGTCTGGCCAAAGCATGCGGGTGTTTCCTCTTTCGAACTGGACCGAGACGGATGTCTGGGAATACATCCACCGGGAAAACATTCCCGTTGTTCCCCTGTATTTCGCCAAGGAACGTGAGATGTTGGTTCGGGGAGACTCCCTTATCCCGCTCGATCACGCGATCAACCTGTTGCCCGGGGAGAAGCCGCAGATGGTGATGTGCCGCATGAGATCGCTGGGTTGCACGTATTGCACCGGCGCGATTCGGTCCACGGCTGCCACCGTCCCGGAGATTATTCAAGAACTCAAGTTTTTCCGACGCTCCGAGCGCGAAAACCGCGTTATCGATCATGACCAGGAAGGCTCGATGGAGCTGAAGAAAAGGGAGGGGTATTTTTGAGCACCGTTGGGGAAGAACGAGACCTGCTTCGGTTCCTGACAGCCGGAAGCGTCGACGATGGTAAATCCACTCTTATTGGCCGGCTACTGTACGAGTCCAATGGCATCTACGAAGATCAGCTTTCTTCGGTGAAGAAAGCCTCTTCCGCGAAAAACGTAGAGCTTGACCTGTCTTTGCTGACCGACGGACTGCGCGCGGAGCGCGAGCAAGGCATCACCATTGATGTCGCTTACCGCTATTTCGCCACGCCGCGCAGGAAGTTCATCATTGCCGACACTCCCGGCCATGAACAATACACCAGAAACATGGCCACCGGCGCTTCCACAGCGGAAGCGGCACTGATCCTTGTCGATGCAAGGAAGGGCGTGCTGAATCAGACTCGCCGCCACACGCTCATTGCCTGGTTGCTTGGCATCCGCCGGTTGATCGTTGTGATCAATAAAATGGACTTGGTCGGCTTCGACGAAAAAGTCTATTACTCCATTCGGGACCAGTTCAGCGAATTCACCGACACGTTACGCGGTGTCGAATTCGAGTTTGTTCCCTTGAGTGCGTTGAACGGCGAGAACGTCATTCATTGCAACGGCTTTATTCCTTGGTATCAAGGGCCGACTCTGCTCGAGCTTTTGGAAACCGTTCCGGCAAAGCCCGAGCCGAACCAGGAATTCAGATTCTCAGTACAGAATGTCATCCGTCCCGATCAGGACTTTCGCGGTTACGCCGGGCAGGTAGGTTCCGGCATCGTAAGACCTGGGCAAGAGGTCGTGGCTCTGCCCTCCGGACAGCGCACCACCGTGAAAGATATCCTTCTGTATGACAAGAAGCTGACGGAGGCGTTCCCGCCTCAATCGGTAGTGCTGACCACCAAGGACCATATCGACCTCGGCCGGGGAGACATGCTCGTTTCCGCTGAGCAGATGCCCACGGTCTCCACCAGGGTGACGGCCAACCTCATCTGGATGTCGCAGGCCCCTCTGCAACGCGACACAAGATATCTCATCAAGCACACGACCAAGGTCCTCTGCGGCAGGATCAGCCGGCTGAATCACAAACTCGACGTCAATACGCTGGCCAAGGTCAACGCCGAGAGTCTGCAATTCAATGAAATCGGCGAAGCGCAGATTGATCTGCAGAGTCCAATTTTTTGCGATCCCTACGAGCGCAATCGGACCACTGGCAGCTTCATCGTCATCGATCCCTTCACCAACGATACGGTCGCCGCGGGCATGATCGTGGAAGCGTCGCCGCTGCAGGCCAGCGATGGCTTGGATGAAACTTCAGCCGGGTCGCGCGTCGCCCAGCAACGAGGCCTGACCGTCTGGTTCACGGGTCTCAGCGGTGCTGGAAAATCCACCATCTGCCGGACGGTTGCCACCGAACTTTTGGCCCACGGACTGCAAGTCGAAGTAATTGACGGGGACATTATCAGGAACCATCTCTGCAAGGACTTGGGATTCAGCAAGCAGGATCGAGACGAGAACATCCGTCGCATTGCATTCGTTTCGCAACTCCTTACCCGCAACGGTGCTATCGTTCTTGTCTCGGCAATTTCACCCTATCGGGCTAGCCGCGATGAAGCTCGCCGGAGCATCGGCAATTTCATGGAAGTGTATGTCAGTACGCCGCTCTCCGTGTGCGAAACGAGAGATCCAAAGGATTTGTACAAGAAGGCGCGTTCTGGACAGATCCACGGCTTTACCGGCATCGATGATCCCTATGAGCCACCGTTGGCGCCGGAGATCGTCTGCAATACCGATCAAGAAAGTACCAGGGAGAGTTCCTCGAAAACAGTCGCAGCTGTTCTGCAATATCTTTCTTCAAGGATTTCCTGAGAATTGACGCGGTCGTAACCTGATCGTTGGCGAGTGCAAGGGAGTCTCTGTGGATGTAGGCACCATCGCAGCGAGAATCGCTGTTGGACTGGTTGTAGGAATTCTTGTCGGGTTGACGGGACTTGGCGGTGGCATGTTACTGCTGCCGCTGCTGATCTCCGTTCTCGGAGTGCCGCCCATCCTGGCGGTCGGGACCGACGCGGTCATCAACTGCATCACGAAAATCGGCGCAGGTGCGCTGCACTGGCGGAGGGGAAACGTCAGCTGGCGACTGGCTCTCAGCCTGGCTTACGGCAGCATCCCTGGGGCCATCCTGGGTGTGACGCTGTTAGCGCGCATACGCGCCGTCTACGGCAGCGGCGTGAACGATTTCCTGAAGATAGTGATTGGCATTCTGCTGATCGTCATTCCAATTGCCTATTACATTAAACGGCGCCCGGCGGATTTGACGCCCAGCCTCGAAGCGATGCGGCAGCCCAAATACCATTTTGGAGTGACCTTAATCGGCTTCTTTGCCGGTATCCTCGTTGGTGTCACGTCCATCGGATCGGGCAGCGTCATCCTGATGCTGCTGCTGGTGTTCTATGGCTTCCTTCCCTCCGTCATGGTCGGCACCGACATTGTTCATGCCATCTTTCTGGCAGGTCTCACCGGGGCGCTTCAGTTCGGATTAGGCAACGTCGATCTGGGCTTGGTGGCCTGCGTCATCGTGGGATCGATCCCGGGCGGACTGCTCGGCGCGTATCTCACCAAGTTCCTGCCTGCACAACGTTTTCGACAAATTCTTTGTACCGTTCTTGTGGCGGTCGGCACAAGAATGTTATGGGTCTCCATTTCACATGCTCACTGACACTAGCGAACAACAATATTTGGCTCGCATTCAGCATGCATTGCAGGCTGCTTTGGCTGTCGTCCAACAATTTGTCCCCGGCAGTTTCAGCGTCCGCGACAATGGCGGGCGTGACGTCGTCACCCAGGTCGACCGCGCCATCAGCGACGTGCTGCACACGGCATTACTCAAGGACGGCGAGGGTTGGCTCTCCGAAGAGGACACGGACGACCTTGGTCGCCTTTCGAAACGTGTTGTCTGGGTGGTCGATCCCCTCGACGGAACCCGCGAGTTCGTGGATGGTATCCCCGAATGGAGCATCTCGGTGGGACTAGTCATCGACGGCGCCGCCATAGTTGGCGGGGTTTGTAACCCTGCGACGAATGAATTGTTTCTGGGAGGCCCAAACTCTGGCGTAACCTACAACGGGCGCCACGCACAGCCAAGTTTAAGAAGAGATCTGGACGCAGCTGTTGTGCTCGCCAGTCGCCAGGAATGTAAACGCGGCGAGTGGGCGCAATTCGAAGGTAAACAAATCTCGATCAGGCCAACCGGGTCTGTCGCCTATAAGCTGGCGCTGGTCTCCGCCGGGCTGGCCGACGCAACCTGGACTCTTTCCCCAAAGCACGTATGGGATGTTGCTGCCGGGGTAGCGCTCGTGAACGCCGCAGGTGGAACGGTCGCTTGCATCCGCGATGGAAAGCTGGAGTTCAATCAAACTGAAACACTTCTGCCCGGATTAGTTGCCAGTAGCAGCGGCATTTGGGAAAGCGTGATTCGGATCGTCGATGAAGCGCTCGTAAGCTGATCTTGCGGTCACGGCGACATCCGAACGCCGTAAGTAGAACCAGCTCATTTGCTTTCTGACGCGCCCCGCACAGCCACCAGGTACTCGACGATTTCCTTCTGCTCGGCGTCCGATATCGTGGCGCCATAGGCATCGACCATCTTCTTGACTTCCTTCTCCCACACCGCCTGCGGAAAGCGAGGCTGCATTGCCACGTATCGGGCGGAGTGGCAGATGAGACAGTCCTTGCGGTAAGTGTCCACATGCGGGCCGGCGGCAATCTCGGGTGGGTATTGCGGCAGGACAATCGTGTGTACCGAATCGTTGCCGACTTTCTTTGGGCTGGCCTTTGGGGATTGCTGAGTCTGGCCCACGAGGCTCGGACAGAAAACGAGCCCCGTCATGACCGCGCTGCAAATACAGTTCGCTTTCCGCATCACGCGCCTCACGCTACGACCACTACCAGGTGTTCAATGATGTCGCGCTGGTAGCCGCTGCGGTTCCACTGCGAAGTGCGTTGGGTTTGACCATCGCCCGCAGTCGCACGCACCATCAGGTTGAAAGTGCCCTTGGCACGCGGCGTCCGCTGCAACTGCCATCGCCGCCAGGAGTAATTCCCCATATCCGTGCCGAGAGTGGCGTCACTCCACGTCTGCCCGCCGTCGGTTGATACCTCCACTCTGCGCAGACCGGAACCGCCGTCGTTGGCGACGCCCTGTACGGTATAACTAGTCCCGGCGCGTAGTTGCTCGCCCGGTTCCGGTCGCACAAAGATTGAATGGATCGGCATTGCGCTCACCGGCACCGTCGCTGCAGCCAGATGTTGCGGGTCTTCGTTGCCTTCAGGGTTGTCGGCTATGCGGTAGGCCTTGTCCATCCAGAAGGTCTTGGGCGGCTGATCCAACACCGTGATGGACGACAGCGACTTCACCCAATAAGTAGCGAACCAACCCGGTACCACCAGTCGGAGTGGAAAACCATTCAGCATCGGCAGCGGGGCGTCATTCATTTCGTAAGCAATCATCACTTCGCCATCCCGCGCATGGTCGATCTGTAGCGACTTCTGGAATAACGGCGTGGTGGGCGTCGGAGGGACATCGAGCCCGCGCAGCCCCACTTGCACCGCACCCGCTTTCACTTCAGCCTCATCCAGCACGTCCTTCAAGCGCACGCCGGTCCAGCGCGCGTTGCCCATCGCTCCGTTACCCCACTGGCCTCCGGGAACCCGGGGCTCGAACAAGCTGCGCGAGTTTCCCGCGCACTGCGCCAGCGCAACCAATGAAACTTGCTTAAATCGGCTTTTCAGCTCATGAAGCGAGAGACTCAGGGACTTGTTCACATGACCGCTGACTTCAAGCCGGAAGGTTCGCGAGTCAACGGTCGTTGGGATTCCCGAGAGGTGCCAACGCACGAAGAATGCATCGTTGGACGTCAAGTCCGACTGAAAGTAACGCAGCGGAGTTTCCAGTTGCGGCGGCCGATCGGCGAGCAGGATCAGGTCTGTCTTTTGCGGATACCGCACCAGTTCCAGGTTTGCCTGTGTCTTGCCGCCGACGGACGGGAATGTTCCCTCTGACGAAAACCCGGCCGTGCGTCCCAAGGCCCGCTGCGCAACCGCGGAGGTCCCCGCCGCGGTGAGCAATGTGATGAACTGTCGTCGTTCCATTGATGCAATCCTTGCGGCTGGAATTTACGCCCACCCTTGCGCACAATATCTTGGCACCGACTGTGGACGCAGGCAAACGAAATTCAAAGCCAACATCAGAAAGATCGCCCGCTAAATCCGTTGACATGGACTGACTGTCCGACTTCCGGCCGGCCGGCACCCTCTCTGCTCAGCTCAGAAGATATAGACCGTATCGAACTGGAGCTTCGTCTGCCAGGGCTCTGTCTTGCCGAGAGCATTGACCCCAAGAGGCCTCCCCATCAATGCCGCAAAGCCTAGCTGCACATTCGAGCGGAACATGTAAAACAAGTCCACGCGGTGCTCGGTCACGTTCGTTCCCTGTCGCATTTCGTTGTAGTTCAGGTTGCTGATGACCGCTTCACGCTCGACGAAGATTCGGGCATAGCCTGCCTGCCAGTCTCCCCTTTCCAGCAGCCTGCCGACACGCGCCTCCAACCAGTAACCGCGCCGTTGATTCGCATCGCAGGGAAAGTTCGTGGTCTGCGCGAACACCAGGCTGGCCGTGTTTGCCGGCTTCTGCACAATATTGCCCACGTTGGCACAGGCGCGAGTGTTCTGCACGTAATCGCCCAGTATGCTGACGGGCAGCTTGGCATTGCCGGTGTCCCAGTCGAGCCGGGCGAGCGTATCGAACAGGCCAAACTTCGATCCGAACTGCGCGTTCACCACATTCGTCACGCCGGTCGGATAGGCCTTGCCGTTGATCGTAACGATATTGGCCGAGGTCGTTGTAGTAATGGAGTTCTGGGGCGTATTCGCGTTGGCCAGCGGCAATGAACCCGCCCAGGGAGTAGCCGGGTTCTTGGCGCTGGCTTTGGCTAAAGCCTGCGCAATCGTATCGGCATTCTGAAAGTTGTAGTAGCCCGTGTAGGCGCTGAAGCGCAGATTGTGAGTGAGCTCGAATGTGGCCTGCAATTGTCCGCCGTAGACCATCGTCTGCACATAGTTACGGCTGTTTGGACCGGTCCCCTGTTCCTCGGCAAACGGCAACTCGAATCCGACCACCGCGATTCGCTTCAATACGGGCGTGTTCTTCAAGTTGTAGGCGATGGTTTGCGCTGCGCCTTCCGGATTAAGGTCCTTGTCCCACGTCAGCTCCGTGTTGTACCAGGGGTAGCGGAACTTGCCGGCGGTGAGTGTCAACGGCTTATAGAACTTCGGCGCATAGGTCACGTAAGCCTGGTCGAGAGCGAAGGCCTTCCTGGTGTCGAACACCCCCATCGTCGAGTTTGTTGAGGTGGGGTCATTGACGTCTCCGGTCGCCAACGAGATTCCAGCCTGAAACTCGTCACTCAGTTGCGCGAACGCGTTAAGGCGAGCGCGAATGCGGGCGCGGTTGCGGTCGACTGAACCGTCGGACGGCCCTCCAAAGATGGGCTCTTCCCGCACCCGAACGTCACCGCTGAAGTTAATCGGGCCCAGGCCTTTGATCCGCCGCTCCAGGTTGCGTATCCGCTCGTCGGAACTGCCGGTGTTTTGCGGCGCCTGCGTGCGTACTGCCGCCGACCCGTTCTGTGACCCGGAAGACGCTGCCGGAAGCTGGGCCCCGAGCCCCATTGGCGAAAGTAGATCCACCAAAATGTTGCTATCCCCACCGGTTGTCGTCACCGACTGCTGCACCTCAAGCGCTGAAATGCGCGCCTGTTGCTGCTGCACCAGTTGCTTGAGTTGCTCGACTTCCGATCGAAGCTCGGAGTTCTGGTCGCCAGGCTGTGGAGTTGCGCTTACATCGGGCTGTGCATCACTCCCAGGTTCGGCGGCGCGAGCGGGAGCGGCAACCGAAACGATTGCAATAAGCACGGCGCCTAACCAAATGGTCTTCCACGACGAAATCCTCATGATGTTCCCTCGCTCTCCTTCTTCCGGCGGGACCGAGCGCCCGCGACGTTGATAAATCTGAGAACTGCAACGTATCCCTATTATGTCCATCGCATTGCTAGACATTCGTGTCGAAAAACAGCTCGCGCAAAAGCCTTCGCGAACCCCGCCGCAGATATCGCATGGCCACCTTCATTCGTGATTGCCGATTCATTTTCCTCTCTCCGGACAGCACTTTACGTCGCAGGGGTTAAGCCCCACTTATATTGCAATCGGTGTTCGATGGTCCTGAAGACCAGCCCATCGATGATGTAGCCAATGGTGATAATTAGAATCATCACTGCGATCACTTGGCTCATGTCGTTCAGGTCACGGCCCATCATCAGCAGTTGACCGAGTCCGAGGCTGACGAAAATCATTTCTCCTGCGATCAACGAACGCCATGCGAACGCCCATCCCTGCTTGAGGCCCGAAAGTAAATAGGGGAGGCTCGCCGGAAAAAGCACAAACAGAAAGAGTCTGAAGCCGCGCGCACCCAGGTTTCGTCCGGCCATGGCATAGATCTTTGGCATCTGCTTACGGCCGGATTCCATCGCAATGGTGACCGAGAGCACGGAGCCCATGACAACCACGAAGAGAATAGCTTTCTCGGAGAGCCCGAACCACAGCACCGCCATGGGAAGCCAGCAGATACTGGGCAGGCTTTGCAGGCTCACCAGCAAACCGCCCAGAGTCTGCTCCAGAAACTTGCTGCTGGCCATGCCCACACCCAGGACCATGCCGATTACCACCGAAAGTGCATATCCGATCGCGATACGTTTCATGCTGATGGCGATGGCAATCCAGAAACTATGGTCGGCAAATCCCGCCCACAGGGCTTCAAACACCCCTTCGGGGGATGGGAAGAGGTAGGGCGGCCAGATGCGGAGCCTCGCCACCAGGAACCATGCTCCTATCGCGAGTGCGTAAAAGCTAACTTGTCGGGCAACTGATTTCATGACGAGACCCGGTACTCCTGCTCCAAGCTCTTATTGATCTCCTCCCGCAAGTCGTCCAGGATTTCCTTCGCACACAGGGAGATGGCCGGATCTTCGATCTGACGCGGGCGAGGTTGATCCACCGCGAACTCGCGCTTGATGCGGCCCGGCCGGAAAGTAAAGATCGCAACCCGGTCTCCCAGTCTGGCGGCTTCGCGCACGTTATGCGTAACGAAAATGATGGTGCACCCCGTCTGCTCCCAGATCCGTTCCAACTCGTCGTGCAGCAGGTCGCGGGTCTGTGCGTCGAGCGCTGCGAAAGGCTCATCCATCAGCAGGACATCCGGCTCCGTCGACAGCGCGCGGGCCAACGCAACGCGCTGACGCATTCCGCCGGAAAGCTGGTGGATATAGCTGTCCCCGAACTGCGACAGTTGGACCAACCGCAGGTAGTACTCGACTTTCCGCTTGCGCTCCGCTCTCGGAGTGCCCTTCATCTTCAGGCCGAATTCAACATTCTCCGCCACCGTTAACCAGGGAAAGAGCCCAAGCTCCTGGAAGATCAAGATACGGTCAGTGCCCGGCCCATGTACCGGCTTGCCGTCGATCAGGACCGTGCCCGACGTGGGCCGCTGCAGCCCGGCAATCAAATGCAAGAGTGTGGATTTGCCGCATCCCGAAGGACCCACGATGCAGAGAAACTCCCCGGCTTTCACTTGCAGGTTGATCCGGTCAAGCGCCAGCAGAGACGATCCGTTCGTTTTGTATTGCAACGTAATATCTTGCAGCACAACTTTGGGGGCCTGCTCCTCGACAGCCGTCGGAAAACGCCGGTCTGTGGCCGTGTCCGAAGTCGGCCAGGCGGTGAGGTTCGAGGACAGATAGCGGTTCTCGGCCTTTGGGATGCGTTGTGGTGAAGTCGTCATTGCACCGCCTTCTTCTTCTTCTCAGCGAGTACCTGATTCAGGAAACTGAGGTCGTACAAGCCCGACAAATCCGGCATCTGGCGGCCGAGAAAGCCGGCATCGTAAGCCGACTGGGCTGAGGTCAGCAAGGAGCTCCGAATCGGATCGTACGTGGCTTCAAAACGGCCGAACGCAGCGTCGATCAGCGCGGGCGACAATGCTTTGCCGGTTTCCTTTTGGATTTGGCTGTTCAGGAGCTGTTTGGCTTGCGGCAGATTCCCGTTAATCCAGTCAGTCAATTCCACATTGGCTCGTACCCAGTTCTTGACCAGGTCCGGGTGTTCCTTCAGGAACTTAGTGCTCACAATCAGGTTGGTCACCACGAACTGGTGGTTTGGCCACAAGTCGCGCTCGTCGAGAAACAGACGGCCATTGCCTTCCTGGATGAGCCGCGTCGCCCACGGCTCCGGCGCCCATGCAGCGTCCAGTTCCTGCTTAAGGAACAGCGTCAACTGGTCGGGATTGGCCATTGGCAGGACTTGGACGTCTCCGCCCTTATCTTTCGGCTTCATCCCGTGCGACTTGAGCCACGCACGCAAGGCCACGTCTTGGGTGTTGCCAAGCTGAGGCGACGCAATCTTCTTCCCGTGAAAGTCTTCCGGCTTATTGATTCCTGCATTATTGCGAACCACCAGCGACGCTCCCCCGCTTGCGGCCCCGGAGATTACCTTGAGGGCTTCGCCTTGGGAGCGAACGTAGCCACTGATCGTGGGATTGGGACCGATATAGGTCATGTCAATCGAGCCGGCGTACAGGGCCTCGATGGCAGAAGGTCCAGCGTTAAAGCTCTTCCACTCGATCTTGACGTTCGGGCCCATGGCTTTCTCGAACCAGCCATTGGCTTTGCCCACCATAGCTTGCGGATGCGTGATGTTGGGGAATGCGCCAACTCGTATGACTGTCTGGCTGACTCCCGTGGAAATCACGCACGTTAGAAGACTGACGATGATCAGCGCCTTGAATTTCATTGCTTATTCCTGGGCCCGTTTCCCATGCACGGCCATGGGCAGGACTTTCGTGGGACTTTCTTTGGGTTTGCGATGAGACTTTGCAGCGTGCGGCTTGGAGTCCTTAATCAGGTCAGCCAGGGATGTGTTCTCCAGGATCTTTGCCGCCGCGTCGCGCACGTCCAGAAAGACCTGGTACAAGGCCCGGCGCTCGACGTCGTTCTCGATCAGGTCGCGCAGTTGCTCGGCGTCGGCAAAGGGGGCCAGGGCCCCGTCAATCAGCCGAATGATTTCGGCCAGGTAAATTTCTGATGGAGGACGGCGCAGTTTGTAACCACCCTTGGCTCCGCGCACACTCTCCAGCATGCGCGCATTCTTCAGCTCAAGCAGGATCAGTTCCAGGAACTTTTCCGGCAGGCCCTCTTCGTAGGCGATGTCGCGAATGCGGACCGCACCCTGCTTGTAGTGCCTCGCCAGCATCGTCATGGCTTGCAGCGCATAGAGACCTTTTTGCGAAATTTTCATAGATTTGCCGCTCGCCTAATTCATCGGCAAGGACATTCTCTCATAATGTCCAGTAAAAACATAGAGTTTATTCGGTATTATTCGCCGTGGTTCCGTTTGAGGAAAACTCGGACGGTGAAGCCAATCTCCCCTGTGGCCGCTCAATTGACCCGGAAGGAATTCGATCTCAGCCGGCCAGCTTGCGCCGTAACATTCTGCTAATCCGGTCAACCCGCTGCCGAACACGCGCCAGCGCGCTGGCGGAATCGCGTTGCCACTTGAAAAAATACCTAAAATGCATTTGCAAATAGCCGGAACGCAGCGATAATAAGTAATAGTCATACGCGCGTCGGTCCTTCGGGGAGTGTCGGAGAAAATGCCCAAAAATGTGGTGTCGGTGGACGTGGAAGACTATTTCCACGCCGAGGCGTTCTCCGGTGTCACGGATCCGTCCCTATGGGACAGCTATACGAGTCGCGTGGAGGCGAACACCCGTCGTCTCTTGGAATTGATGGCGTCCCTCGATGTCCACGGTACGTTTTTCATTGTGGGCTGGGTCGCCGATCGCTTCCCCGGCTTGGTGCGGGAAATTGCCGCCGGTGGACATGAACTGGGATGTCATTCCTACTGGCACCGCTTGATTTACAAGCTGGAGCCTACGGAGTTCCGGGAAGACACTCGGCGCGCCAAGGACGTTATTGAGCAAATCTGGGGTCAACCAGTAAATGTCTATCGTGCGCCGACCTACTCGGTGATTGATCGTTCCGTGTGGGCGCTTGAGATCCTGGCCGAACTGGGATTCTCCTGCGACTCCAGTATCTATCCCATTCATCATGATCGTTATGGCATGCCGGATGCGCCACGCGCGCCGTTCCGTTTCCAGACACCCTCCGGTTCCATGACGGAGTTTCCCCTCACCACCTTTCGCCTGGCTGGGCACAATATGCCAGTGGGCGGAGGCGGCTATCTTCGCCTGCTGCCCGAGATGTACACGCGTCTGGGACTAAGGCAGGTGCAAAAAGAGGGTTTGCCCGTCGTGATCTACATCCACCCATGGGAGGTGGATCCTGAACAGCCGCGGTTGCCGGTCAGTTTGAGTACCCGGCTCCGCCACTACACCAATCTGTCGCGGACGTTTGAACGCTTGCGGAATTTGCTGCAGGATGGAACCTACACCAGCTTCCGAGAAAGCGGACTCGCCGACGCGGCCAAGGACTTTGATTTCTATGCCTGGAACCACCACAAAAACTGACGAAACACAGCAAATTGCCAAATATTGGAACGATATCGCGAATGAGTTCGACGCGATTTACACCGGTAACAAGGGCCCGGTTGCCCGCAGCCTGGATCGCTGGCTGCGCCGTGACATCTACCAGCGTTTCGAATGGGTGATGAACCAGTCGGGCGATGTCCAAGGGACGAAGATTTGCGATATTGGGTGCGGATCCGGACGTTTTGTCACCGCCCTGGCCAAACGCGGCGCGCAGGTGACCGGCGTCGACTTTGCTCCGGAGATGCTGAAACTGGGCGCACAACTCGCCGAGAAAGAGGGCGTCGCGGAGCGCTGCCAGTATGTGTTGAGCGATGTGCTCGACTGGAAGACGGACGAGAAGTTTGATCAGTCGATCGCCATCGGGTTTTGGGACTACGTTGCCGACCCGTTGCCGCGATTAAAGGTCATCCGCGGTCTTACCAAGACGACCTTCCTGTCGGCCTGGCCCCGGGCTGCAACCATGCGGGCTGCAATTCGTAAGGTGCGACTGCGGGCGGATGGCTGCCCCGTCTATTTCTGGCACATGGAACAGGTGGAAGACTATCTGAAGCGCGCGGGCTTCCGCGTAGACTCGCACGAGATACTCGGGCAATTGCACTGCGTCCGGTCCACGGCAATCTAAGACGATGGCCAAGCTGCTGTTCTGGATTTCAGCCGGATTTACGGTCTACGTCTATCTCGGTTACCCAATCCTGTTGTGGGCTCTACAAGCCGTGTTTCGCTCGTCGCCTGACAAGCAGCCGGTAGAGCCCACCGTTTCGCTGCTTGTGGCGGCGTACAACGAAGCTGCGGTCATAGCGGACAAGATCCGCAACAGCCTGGCGATTGATTACCCAGCCAACAAGCTGGAAGTTATCATTGCGTCTGACGGCTCGACCGACGCCACCGCGGAGATCGTCCGATCTTTTGCCGGGGACCAATCCGGCGGACAGGTAGGTCTTCTCAATTTCGAGATCAACCGCGGCAAGACGGCCATGCTGAACGACGCAGTACCGCAATTGCATGGGGAGATCGTGGCCTTTTCCGACGCCTCCAGCATGGTGGCTCCCGACTCCTTGCGCACTCTGGTGCAAAGCTTTAGCGACCCTCGCGTCGGCGCGGCCAGCGGGGTCTATCGCCTGCTGAAGAAGGACCAGGCCCACCTCGGATCGCAGGAGGATCTCTACTGGAAGTACGAGACGTTCCTGAAGGTACAGGAGGCGAAACTCGGCGCATTCACCGGCGCTCATGGATCGCTGTATGCCATCCGCCGCGCCTTGTATCCATTTCCCTCTGCAAATACGATCAACGACGATTTCACGATCCCGATGCGCATACTCGAGCACGGCCACCGTGTGGCCTACGAGCCAGCGGCGGTAGCTTATGAGGAAGCCCATGAAATGGAGGGATTCTCCCGCCGGGTGCGGATCACCGCCGGAAACATCGAGCAACTACGGGAGATCAAAAGTCTGATCTGGCCGCCCCGGCCGTTTGTGCTTTTCTGCTTGCTCTCCCACAAGACCGGGCGCCTGCTCGTGCCAGTGTTCATGCTGATTGCGCTCGCAAGCAATATTGCCCTGCGTCATCAATTCCCCTACAACTGGTTGCTGCTGGCGCAAGTGCTTTTCTACGGACTCGCCATCGTAGGCGCGAGGCTCAGCCTCAAGCCGAAAGTCCTGCGCCTCCCCTACTACTTCTGCATGATCAACTCCGCGCTGTTCGCGTGGATCTACCACGCCCTGCGTCACGGTCAGGGCACGGTTCGATCGCGCGTAAAGCTTGATCAGTTGGGGAATCGTCCGCCGCTCGGGTAGACTTCGCGCGAAGGCTTACGCGGCTTCTCCCAACGGCTTCCCGATTTCCCAATGGTGCCCAAACGGGTCGACGATCCGTCCCAATCGCCAACCATAATCGTTCTTGACGGGCGAAACCACGGTGGCTCCAGCCGCGACGGCCCGATCGAATACAGCATCCGGATCTTCCACCGTCATCACCATCCGCACCGACCCGCCTCCAAGCGACTCGGGGCTGAAGTTCAGGTGCTCTGGAGATTCGTCTGCTACCCAGAATTCGGCTCCACCCACCGACAGTTGTGCGACCACCGACCCGCCGTCGCCATCGAGCCGGAACAACTCCCCAGCACCGAACGCGCCTTTATAAAACTCGACGGCCTTCGCGCCGTTTCGAACCGACAGCATTGGGGCAATGCCCGTCTTCGCCTCGGTGGCGCGCTCTGATTCATTCCGCATGCAATATCTCCTCTTCTCCGAGCCAAGCTCAGCTACTCCTTGAACGCCGGATCGCTCACCGCATCGGGTCGCGCCTTCCATTCCAGCGAGTAGTATTGACCGCGATCGCGTCCCCACGGGTCGAACGCATTCACCACGTGCTGCAGCTCCGGAGTCAGCTCCGGCACATTGCGCAGCAGAACTCGCTTCAAGGGCGACACCGGCTGCTTGTGTCCATTCGGCGTACCCGCTTCCATCATCTGCGGCCCCGGCCCGTTGTTGCTTACCCAATCGACTCCGAGTTGCGTGTAGAACTCCGGCCGGAAGCTCGACGTAAAGAACCGGTCGCTGAACAGCCGGCGCGACGCGTTCAGGATGAACACCACGAACTGCGTCTCCGAAATCGCGAACCCGTGCGGCCGGGTTGACTCTGCCAGCCAGCCCACCACCGTGTCAACATCCTCGATATTGTCCACCACCGAGCCATTCGGATGCCCAAGGCAGTCGTTGATCGGCGAACCTTCGTCATTCACCTGCGCGTCGGTGATCACCTTCGAGGCGTCGCAGACGTGCGTACCATAAACCTCGCGTAGTTGGCCGACAACCTCCTGCTGCTCCTTCCGTGCCGCCGAATCCGCCGCCAGGTGCTGGTCCACGAAATCGTCGTAGCTGGTCAGCGAGCGCAAGCCGTACTGCCGCCGGAATTCATTGAACCGCGGCACGCCATGTTCGCGGTCGCGAATCAGGTCCAGCGCTCCGATGTCGATCTGCTGCGTCGGGGTGTCGAGCCGCGGCAACTTAATGTTCTGCAGAAACTGCGGATGGTTGTGCAGCGCCAGCAACCCCAGCCGCTGCCGCCCCAGGCTCAGCCCCCAGTTCGCCAGGCCCCGGGATCGCATCGCGTCCGTCGCTTTGCCTTCAAAGGTCTCGATGACCGCGACCTTCTGCACGATCTGGTTCGGGTCTTTGCTCGCGTCGCGGTACTCGATCAGGTCCGGCACCAGCGGATGCAACCGGTAAACCGTGACAAACTCTTCCGGGAAGTTGAACGGAGATCCGAAGTGGTTGACTCCACCGTTCACGTCGTTGGGATTGGTGATGTCGTAGCGTGGACTTTTGCTGCCCAGCCCGAAGATCCCCGGCCCCGACGCGAACACTGAATACCACTGCGACTCCTTGGTCGCATTCTTCGAGTGGCCGAAGCCGTGGGTCACGATTTCGGCCAGCGCCTTGGACGCATCCGGATCGCCTGCCCCCACAAACCCACTCCAGTTAGCGTTCATGCCCTTGTAGAGCGGCTCGTTGTAGAGCAGTTGCGGTGTCCATTCCGTGGTGTGGATTTTGGCGATCTCCGCCGCGACCACCAGTCGCGCTGCATCGAACAGCTCATCGTCGCTGACGTCCTTGTTCCGGATCACCCGCTTCGGGTCCGACGGATTACGCAGCCCGCTGTCGACCGTCGGCTTGAGGGTTGCTTGCCTGCGAAACTCATCGACAAACGAATTGTGCTCGCGGGCAAACAGGTTGTGATAAAAACTCAGCCCGATCGACCAGTTGTCCGCGAACGCCACCGACTCCTGCCCAGCCCACTGCGGTGGCGCGGGATCGCCGGGCGCCAGCACCGGCAGATATCCGCCACCGGCTCCCGGCACCGGCTCCAGCAGCATCTTCGCCGGATCTTTCGGATCCCGCTTCACCCGCTTGGCCGAGACATCGTCAAAGCCGTAGAGCTGTGAGGCGTCCCACCACGCCGTGTTGGTATTGAAAAACGTCTTGGGCGCGCGCATCAGGTACGAGCGGCCACCGTTCGTGAACTGTTCCGGCGGCGAGTCCTGCAACACGTATGTCTTATCCACCCGGTCGGATGGCCGGCATCCCAGCTTCTGTACGTCGTCCGGACTCAGCGGCTTCGCGATGCCATTGACTATCTGCGTCGTGCAACCAACCTCCATCATCTCCCCGGCGTTGTGGCCCTCCTCCATGTGCGAAAACCAGTCGTGCGTCATGAACTGGATCCAATACGCCGCCAGCACATTAAAGAACGGCGCCTTCTGGTAATCGCAGTTGGCCTCGGGAGAATTGTTCGGCAATCCAAATCCGCGGTTGCACGCGTCCGAGTTCGACTGCGCCCGGGTAAACAGTTTGCGGCTGATTACCTGCGGATCGGGCGTCAGCAGATTGATCCGCCCTCCATGCCGGTTCTTGGTGAGCTGCGTCTGCTCGAGATCGGGAAATGTCGTTTCAAATTCCGCATTGCGGGAGAACGGCATGCCGGTCGAGCCCATCAGCGGATTCTTGATGTCGTTGCAGATTCCCGTCAGAGTTCGTGCACGGATTAGCTGCCCTTTGCAAACCTGCTCGCCATCTCCGCCAACCAGGACATAATTTGGATTGCTCTGTGGCAGGCGCATCTGCGGCCACGTCTTCAGTGCCCCGCCCACCAGTCCATTCCGCCCGGTCACATAGTCCTGATACGTGCCTGCGTTGTCGAACAGATTGAACTTGATCAGCTCGATGCGCTGGTATTCCAGGTCGAGCAGCGCCCCCGATACGCCGCGAAACTGCGGCCCCGATGTATTTAGATACCCCTTTGGCAGGGATGACGAGTCGCCCGTGCCCCAGTAGTTCGTGAAGTCGATCCACGGCGTCATCCGAAATTGCACGGCATTCTGTCCTCCACGGCACAGTGCCGAAAGCTCCGTCACCTTGCCTTGAAAACGCTGCGAACGCGTGTCCGCGATGGGACGAAAGCCGGTCAGCGCCATCCCGGCACATGCCTTCAACTCCGCGGCCTCTTGTTTTTTGGGACTGGGAGTATCTTGGCCCGCTGCCGCAACCAAACCGATTTGAATCGCGAACCACACGCAGAGGACAAACCATTCGACTCGTTTCATAGGGGCAACATGATTGTGCTTCCAGCCCATCCAAGTCAAGTGGCTCGCTGCCCACCGCAACAACACGCGGATGCCACACGCAGGCCGCTTTTGCTTGAGTGGGTCTTCGCTTAAAACTCGAAAGTGGAAACTTTCTTCTTCACAACTTCCCCACTGCCTCTTCCACACATTCGCAGAGTGCTCGCCGTTGCGTCAGCAGCGCGGAAAAATGTCCGGCCTCGATCCAGCGCAGCGTGCATCCCTTCCAATGCCGATGCAGCCGCTCGGTTTCACTGGGCAGCACATAGCCATCGCGGGTGCAACCCGACACCACCGCCGCGTCCACCCTGAGCGGCGGGCGATAACCCGCGATATCGGCCGTGTCGAACAACTCTTGCAAACGTTCGCGCGCCGCCGCGCTCCCGTCCATTCCTTCACCCAGGCTGTCGAAGTCCACGCTCCACGACAGCAGCCCGCGAGTATAGATAGCGCTGGCCGAAGCTCCTGTCGCCAATGCCGCGCAGGCCACCGGCAACGGCGTCACCGCAGCCGTAAGCGCTGCCATGTGTCCGCCCATGCTGTATCCGGCGACCACCAACTTTTCATACTTACCGTTAAGATGCTCAAGCAGCGCGCGCGCCTCCATCACCATCGCGAGCGCCATCAAACCGTGATCGCTCACTGTGATGTCTGACGGGCCGTGTCCATTTCGGCGTAGTCCGTAGTAAGGATTCTCCACCAGGTAGAGGTCGATCCCGCGTCCGGTCAGCGGACTGAACACGCGTTCGCGGATCCAATAGCCTTCATCACGCGAGGCGGCCAGCATCACGCATGCCACGTCGTTCCCTTCCCGTGTCAACGTCCGCAGATGCACGGTCTTCACTGCGTCGGGCAACGCCGTGAGCGGCGACGGAAACGTCCCGTCGCGGCACACATCGCTTGCACGCTTGCGGGTTGTCTGCCACTCGATTCTTCTTACCGGAAAAGGTCTGACCAGGTACCGCGAGCGATCGGAAAACTCCGCCACTACCGACTCGTCTCCCCATCCCCGCGCGAACATCTTCGAACGCCGCGACATCCACGCCACGGCCACATCCACCGGATGCCGTCTCGCGCCGGCGCGTTCTACTTCCACGCCGGTCATTCCGTAATCGGTAGTTCCACTCGGAATTTGAGTCATACCTAGCCCAGAACTACCAGGCATCTCGTGCCCCGGTTTTGAAGGGGTGCGGCTTTAGCGGCGCCGCACAAATCCTCATCCTTTTGTCGTCCCTCGGGCGCTTAAGCGCCCTTGGGATCTGCTTTTTCGACGGCTTCATCCGCCTCGTTGCCCTGCTGCCCGCCCACAGTCGACAGCTGCCCTAGTTCGCGCCCTCATCAATCACTCTCGGATTGCCAAACGATTTGCGCACTCCCACTGTAAAGAACCGTCCCCACGGTCCATTCGGTCCCAGGTAACCCGGCCCCAGGGGACGCGAACTGAACCGCTCGAACAGGTTTTGCTGCGTCAACCGCAAATCGAAGCGACGCCCGAGGTACACGTCCGCTCCCCATTGCCGCTCCCAGCCAATCCCCTGCCACGACCAGGTGTACAGGAATTGCGGAACGTTCTTGCCGAACACGAATGTCGGGTCCCAGAAAATCTTGATCCGCCGCAACGCCGTCTTTCCGAACGGACGCACCGTCACCTGCCCCGACAGCAGATAGCGCGCGAACAAGTTGCACTGCGAGTTCGCGCCTCCAAAGTCTCCTGAATTCGCCGCGCAGAAATTCGGATCGGGCTCGTTGTGCGGCGGTGCTAGGTCGAACTGCGCGTAGCCGTAAATCCAGTTGCCCTTAGGCAGCCACCAGCGCTCGTCCGGAGCCGGCACCCAGAACGTCCCAGTTGCCGTTCCCGCCGGTTTGGCGGCAGTTTGTGGCGTGGCGGCCGTGGTCTGAGCGGTTGCGGTCGCGGGAGTCGCGGACCCGGACGATTGCTGTGCCGAAGCAGCGCCGGCACAGATAAGCAGTAATACAACGACCAGTAGCAGACGACGCATGAAGCCTCCGCAGCCCTGTAACCATCAGGCTGATACTTGGATTACGGAATCGGGAGCCGATCCAGCCGTGCCCGGCCCGCGCTTGACTGCCAAGACACTAAAGGTATCGAACCCGCCGCCCAAAGTCACGCACCACCGTTCGAACCCACATCGAGGGAATCGCAACCCGCCGTGCGTCTCTCCTCATCGGAAGAATTGCCAGTCAAGTGATTTGTCTTCTTCTTGGAGCTGAGGCCTCGGCTCTGCGCCGCCCACGCCAGAGCACCGACCTCTAGACGGTTCGTCTAAGCCAATGCTTCTACCACAGTAACAGCATTCCCAAAATGGAAAATGTTCCGCGATTTTGTTACGAAATCACTGGCATCTTCCGATCCGCGTCATTAGGCTTTCCTCGCGGAGTAATTGACTTCCCTGACCCGCGACAATCATAGGAGACTTTCATGAGAAGACTTTCCTGCTTTAGCGCTTTGGCTGTTCTCGCGCTTTGCCTGCTGACTTCCAGTGCTGCTTTCGCCAACGGCGGATTCACCGTACCCTTCCCCAGCAACACTACTTTCTACTGCAGTCAGACTAACCCACCATGCGATTTCATGGGCAACAATGGTGGTTTGACAAAACCCATGTGGACGGCCGGCGATTTCATTACCGAGACGTTCTTCGACCCGACCCCCTGGGTGAACAACCTTGAAGCCAATTGGGGTGTCGTGGATTCCTACGGCGGAATTCCTGGTGCGACTTACGAGAACGACGTTTACATCAACGGTACTTTTGTCGGCTACTTCCTGCTTCCGGACTGCGGCTTTTGCAACACGCTTTACACCGTTACAGGTGCCGCATTCTTCGCCCCGATTTATGGCGCCGGCAGCTACAACTTGAGTATTGTCCTGGCCCAGACTGCTCCCGGAGGCGCAGGGGCGGAGTGGTTCTCAGTTCTTACCTCCAATGGCGGTGCAAGCACCGCGTTCTTCTCCACTCCGGAGCCCTCCAGCATTTTGTTGCTTGGTTCCGGGCTGCTTAGCATGGCCGGCGTGGTGCGCCGCAAATTGATGAAGTAGGCCGGCACTTCCACTCGCCGTCTCGCGAGCGTGGCCGGCAGTTGCCGGCATACGGCTCCACAATTATCCAGCGGCTCAGTGCGCCGATCGGGCGCGGGCTGCGCAGCCCATTATTAGGAGACTGATTCATCATGTCCATACGTCACGTTTGCTGGCGGAGTGGCGCGCTGATTGGCGTCGCCGTTCTGCTGATGCTCACAGTGGCCGGTTCGGCGTTCGCCGCCAACGGCCAGGTACTCGCCAACAGTACTCCGCGGTTCGTGCAGAGTGCACAGAACCTCGGACCAGAGAGTTCTTCGAAAGTCATCAATATCACGGTGCGGCTGCAGCAGCACAATATCGCCGAGCGCGATGCGTTGCTGAAGCAGCTCTACGATCCGAAGTCGCCCCTGTATCAGCAGTGGCTGACCCCGGCTCAGTATGCCGCCAGGTTTGGCCCAACGGCCCAGGAAGCAACGGTGGTCAAGGACTTCCTCACTTCCCATAATTTAGTGGTTACCTCGGCCCATCAGAATCACTTCTACGTGAATGCCCAGGGCAGCGTCGCAGACCTGCAGAAGGCCTTCAACGTCCAGATTGACCGCTTCAGCGTGAATGGCAAGACGCTCTACTCCAACACTTCGAATGCTTCTATTGCCGGACCTGCCGCAGCTTTTGTGAGTTCGGTACAGGGATTGCATCCGGTAGCGATGACGCCCCGGTCCGTGCGCCCGGTCGACCCCGAGACCGGTCAGCCATTTCCGGAAATGGCATTGGCTGCGACGGCGCAGAAGTCCGCTGTAACTGGGCCGCCCCCGAGCATCTATTTTGAAAATCAGTGCTATCGTGGCGTCGAAACTCATGCCTTCACAACAAATGGGGGAATGCCTGCCGCTTACTACTCTGGCAACCGTTATGGTGGCCCGATCAACGGTGGCTATGGACATCTGCCTCCCTGCGGATATGAGCCTGCAGCCATGCAAATCGCTTATGGCTTGAATCCCCTCATCGCTGCTGGCAACGACGGAACTGGTCAGACGGTTGTAATCGTGGACGCATTTGGATCCCCGACCGCAGCCGCCGACTTCGGCGTATTCGCAGCGCAATTTGGACTTCCTACGGGGAACTTCGCGGTTTACAGCCCCTTCGGAATTCCTCCCTACAACTCAGCATGGGCCGGTGAAACCACCCTGGATATCGAATGGTCCCATGCCATGGCTCCGGGCGCTGGCGTGGTGCTGATTCAGGCCATCGATAACTATGACAACAACCTCCAGGCTGCTGTCCAATGGGCGCTGGATAACCAACTCGGCAACCAGATTTCCAACAGCTATGGCTCGGACGAATACGAGAACGATGCCGCTGGCATGCAGTCGTGGGATGATCTGAATGCCGAAGGCGCTGCGCTGGGTGTCTCCATTCAGTTCTCGACCGGAGACAACGGCGATTTCTACCGCGCCGTTGGAGCGTACACCGTCAGTGTTCCCTCCGATTCTCCGCACGCAACCGCGGTGGGTGGAACTAGTGACTTCCTGAATCCGGACTACAGCATGAAGTTCCAGACCGGCTGGGGCACCGACCTTACCCGTATCGCGGCTCCCACCGGAACCAATGCGCCCCAGATCCCGCTGGTCTGTGCATCGACTCTTGCACCGGGCTATTGCTTCTACTTTGGCGGCGGCGGCGGACAGAGCACGTTCTTCGCGAAGCCAACGTGGCAGAGCAGCCTGCCTGGGACAGGCCGGCAGCAGCCCGACATTTCGATGACGGCCGATCCGTATACGGGCGTCACGATTATCTACTCGTACAACCATCCGGGAAGCTACTCGGTCTCGGTGATTGGTGGCACGAGCGCTTCCTGCCCGATGTTCTCGGGCGTGTGGGCCATCGTGAACCAGAAGAGCCAGCAGGTACATGGCAAGCCGGCAGGTTTGGCGGCCCCGTACCTGTACAGCATGCCAGGTGGCGCAATTAAGGACGTGAAGCAGGCCTCGCCGTATACTGGCACAAACCTCACTGGCACCATCATGCAAGCCGGGAAGGCGCCCCTCTACGAGTCGGCAGTCGCCATCTCCACGCCCGACATCAACACCCTGTTCACCAACGCGTTCTACCAGGGCACCTCGGGCCGGTGGTACGCAATTTCCTTCGGTACGGACTCAACGCTGCTTGTGACCAATGGATGGGACAATGTCACGGGCGTGGGGACACCGTACGGAGCGGCTTTCGTCAATGGAGTAGTCAACCAGGTCCATTGAGTCGAGTCGTTCCTCACTCCCCAAGGCGGACCGCCACTCCCGGCGGTTCGCCTTTTTCATGTGCGCTCTTCGCGCCGCGCCCGCCGCAAAACCGCTAGACTGATCGCAAGCGTCCAAACAATGGTAGCGATCGCCGCGGAGGTCAGTTCTTTCAGCCGCCTTCCGAGATTGGAGTCACGCATGACCGTCGCCTATTCCTATTCCGACATCGCCAAAATGATCGACCACTCGCTGCTCAACCCCGCGCTCACCGTGCCCGAGCTCGAGGCCGGATGCCAGTTGGCATTGCAGTATGACGTGGCCAGCGTCTGCATTCTGCCCTACTACGCGGCGCGCTGCGCGCAAATTCTCGCCGGCAGCAACGTACAGCCCAGCACCACCATCGGTTTTCCTCACGGCGGCCACGCTACTGCGATCAAGCTCGCCGAAGCCGAACAGGCGCTCAAAGACGGCGCTACCGAGCTCGACATGGTCATCAACATCAGCCAGGCACGCAGCGGTCGATGGGATTACGTCGAACGCGAAATTCGCGCCCTCACCGCCGCCGCGCACGACGCTGGCGCCAAAATCAAGGTGATCTTCGAAAACGCTTACCATGACGACGCAGCCAAAATCCGACTGTGCGAAATCTGCGGCAGCATCGACGTGGATTGGGTCAAGACCTCCACCGGCTACGCTTCCAGTGGCGCAACGCTTTTCGACCTGGTGCTGATGCGCCGCCACTCGCCTCCCAGCGTGCAGGTGAAAGCCGCTGGCGGCATACGTACCCTCGATGCGCTGCTCGAGTTGCGCCCTATCGGCGTCTCCCGCGTTGGCGCCACCCGCACCGCCGAGATGCTCGACGACTGTCGCCAGCGCCTCGGACTTCCCGCCATCGCTGCCGCCGTATCCGCCACGCCAGCCGGTCGCTGAAACTCCTCGCGTGGTCATACCGCTCGATTGCGCTCAACGAATGAGTACTTCGCGCACTCCTCCGTCACCCTGTGGCTGGCTACGTCGGCAACCGAAGCCACCGGTTTCTTCGGCGGCAGTTCTGCCACTCGAGTCTGTGCGCTCTTCGCATGGAATCTCTGCAGGCGGCGATCCGGCCGGTCCTCCCGCAGCAGCCCCGTTGCCAGAAATATCTGCGACAGGGTATCGACCGCTTCGCTGAAGCGTTCCACCACCGTGGTTCGGCTGCGCCGCAACAGCAGCGCCACTTCCTCCAGCGAATACTGATATAGCCCCACCAGGCTGATCACCTCCAGGCTCCGAGGATTCAGGCGCGCCAGTGCCTGCTCCACGTCGCGTACAAACACCGCCTGCTCCTCGAAGCTCGGTATCCCGTGACATGACACCTTGGCGCGAAAGAACTCGCGCCCCAAAATCGAAGGCAGGCGACCGATCTGGCACGAGATCTCGAAGAAATGGCGTACGATCGCCAGCGTCTGCGCCCGGAAAAACAGCGCATCCGGCCGTGTACACGTGATTTCTTTTTGCGGCTTCTTCGCGTGACCTTCCCTGATGACCTGCAGATGATATTTACTTTGCGCGAAATCAGTGGCGTTCATTGCACCCTCCCCGCCAGCCCGCTGGCTTCCGCCATCCTTGTCATCCTGAGCGCAGGCAAGGCGCGTTTCGCGCCGCCGGAGTCGAAGGACCCCTCTCGGCGCAATGATCCTCCCCTTCTTCCTTCGATACCAACCGGCGGCGCCGAGTGTTTGGCGGACCTCGTTCCGTCGCTACCGCGAGCAAACGTGAACCGAGCCAGTAATTCTTCGCAACGGCGGCAGTAGGTGCTGACCGACGCCACCGGGCGCAGCTTCAGCGTGCCGCACCGTTCGCAATATTTCAGTTCATAGGTGGTGCTATCCATGTCCCGTTCCCCCCGGCGCTCCCGCGCCAATAGAAAAAGCCCTGCGACGTGCTCCCTTCAATATCTGGGAACCGTCCACAGGGCTCGTTTCAGTTACGATGACCTGCTTACGATGACTTGCTGGTTTGCTGCCTTACGCGAAAGCTCGAATCGTCACCCGACCACCCGATCATCCTGCCGGCGCGTAAAGTAGCCCTCTTCGTACCCCGACTTCAAAATCCGTCCGTTCTGCACCACCACGCTCAGCCTCCCCGTGAATCGCACCCCGGCAAGCAGTAGTTCCACGGCAGGGGAGAGCAGCTTGGCTTCCCTGATCTTGCAGCGAAGCTCCTGAAAAGCTCGGTCTTCCGCATCTCCATCTTTCATCATTTCCCTCGGCCAGATTCCCAACATCCGGATATGACTTTCACTATGCGCCCGGGTAATCGGCAGGTCAATTACTTTATTGCTATAGGCATATTACGAAAGTACATGTATAGCTTTTAGCAATACCATGCGAATTTCAGATCTCGAAGACAGCTTGCGCGCCCATGTCTGGGCCCGCATCCACCGTGGAGAATTGACCGGCTTAAAACTCTCACGCGACGCCGGCTTTCAGCAGTCCCACATGTCCAATTTCCTCAACGCCCGTCGCGGACTCAGCCCCGAGGCAATGGACCGTCTGCTCGATGTCCTTCAGCTCGACGTCCTCGATCTCGCCGACCCGGAGGAGCTACGTCTGCGCGCCTTGCAGCGCCCGGAGCGCGCTTCGGCCTTCGACAGCATCCCTCTGGTTTCGCTGCACGACGCCGCATTCGCCGCCAACATTCCGCCCCGCCAGGCGCGGGACTCGCTGAAATTCCGCAAGCGATTCCTACAGCGTCTCAAGCCCGATACCATCGGCGAACGTGGCGACTGGCTGCGCTTCGTGCTGGTCAAGGCCGACGCCGCCAACGCCCGCGCCATGATGCCGCGCCTCGCCCCGGGAGCGGTCTTGCTCCTCGACCGCCATTACAACTCGCTGCGTCCCTATCATCCCGGCGCGCCCAACATCTACGCCGTGCGCTCCGGGGCTGAATGCGCCGTTCGCTATGTCACGGTGTCGTCCGGCCGCATCATTCTGCGTCCTCATAATCAGGAATGGACCGTCGAGTTGGTGGAGATCGCCCGCGGTAAGGGCTTCGCGGATTACATCGTCGGCCGCGTCTGCCACATCGCCGTCGATGTGTGACGCAGCGCGTGGCGCACCGGGGAGGCCGCGATCCTACCGCCGGCGGAGCTTTGCTATGATTTCCTCTCCAACACGATCGCAGGAGGACCGGCACTCATGTCAGAAACCATCACCGGCGGCGCGGGCATGCGCCGCCACGAAGACATCGCACTCGACCTGATGAAGTTCGTCGCCGCCACGACTGGCTATGGTAAAACCGGAGCGCCCGGTGTGGGGTTCCAAGGGAGCTCACTGAACAAGGCGGCCGAAGAATACGCCGCCCACCTCCTGGAACTCTACGGCCGCTGCCTCGACGCCGTTCAGGGCAAGAAATAGCCGGCGTTATTGCAGAGCTGTCATTCCTCGCCCGCCGCGGCGGGCGGGGAATCTGGTCTTTGTTTCTTTCGCGGACCCTCGAAGCGGGCGCACGCGTCGCAATTATAGCTAGGTGCAACTGTCCCAAGCCCTGCGGGCGACCCGTTATTCGGGTACGGATTACGTGTGATATGGCGATTTCACACCAAGAACTGGACCTGACTACTTTGGGTCCGTTCCGCCGCAGGCCCACCGCTGCTCAACGCCCTTTTCTTCAGCGATGCTTTTCATCCCCTTCGACAGCACTGCGACATCGGCAATCTGACTAGCCACGAACTTATATCGGTAGCCCATGTGCCCGAAGTGACCTCCGCTTTCAAAGGTGGCTGTGACTGTTAAATTCACAATACCGGCACCCTTAGGTGTCAGTTTCAACTGTTTCGTAGATGCATCATCCAGGGTGGATGGGAGTTCGAGCCAGGCCTTGCCCTTATCGAGGCACTCCAAGCAATAGAGTTCTGACCACTCGAATCCATAGCGGTAAGTGGCTCTCACGGTGATAGTTTTACCGTCGTAAGCTTCGGGGTTCCGAATCAAGTCGCAAAAGTTAACCCTGGTCTGGGCGCGGAGGGGTAACGTCAGCAGCATGGCAAGACCAAGATATAAGACTCGGGCAGGTAATTTCATGCGTGGACCAAGAGCGATGCAATCCCCAATCATACGCTGGCTTTACATTGCTGCCGCAAACAGGCCATATAGTACGTTATCCCAGGCGGCGGCACAGATTAGACGAGTCTGCATCGTGGCCCGCGCCGTCAATCGCAGTGTGTCGGCTGTGCGCTGTGGACGACTTTATGCCCATGTCCGTCCCATTTGAGGGCAATCCGATGCCATCTAGCTCGGCTCCGGGGCCGCCGCAGCGCTCACACCTGCTCCAGCTTTCCGTCCCTCACTCGGAACTTCAACCCGCGCCATTCGATTTCATTTCCGACGAAACTCGCGAGCCATACTGCCAGCGCCGCGAAATCGCGCAGCGGCAGCAACCACAGGTCGCGCAGCACGCTGGGGTCGTCCAACACGCCCCGTCCAACCGCCACGGCTGCAGAGATGCGAAAGAATGCAACTATTGTCAGCGCCGCCCACGTCCACCATGCCCCGGGCGCAGCCAGCACTGCGAGAATTCCCCATGCCAAACTGAAGGTGACGACCAGCCCGAAATATTGCGTGCGGCGGCGATCTTTCACGTTGCGCGCCCAGCGCATCTGGTGGGCCCAGAATTCGCCCCACGTGTAATCCGGCAGGGCCGTCTCCACCACCGCATCGGCGAGCTCAACCTTATATCCCGCCGCCGCGGTGCGCGCTCCCAGTTCGTAATCATCGCCCAGGTGATCGACCAGCGCTTCCAACCCGCCAATCTCGCGCAAAACGCTTTTCGTAGTCGCGATCGTCGCTCCCAACGCGAAGCGCACCCCGCCTTCCATCTCGCGCGCCACCAGTACACCACCCATGAAGTCCGTGCTTAATCCCAGCGCCTCGATTTTCGACGGCAGCGTCTTCCCCGCCAGTCCGCGATAGAGCGTGGTCACCATACCGACGTCTTCACCGGCGAACTCGCTCATCACACGGCGCAAGTAGTCGGGGCTGGCCACGATGTCGCTGTCGTTGATCAGGATGTGCTCGTACCTCGCCTGCGGCAGCATTTGGGCCAGCGTGCTGACCTTGCCGTTCAACCCGAGGCTCGTGGGACACGCCACCACGCGAACCGCTCGCTGCGGGAACTCCCGCTGCAAGCGTGCCACGAGTTCCAGCGCCGGATCGTTCGGGTCGCTGACGCCGAACAGCAATTCGAATTCGCCATAGTCCTGCAGGCAATGGCTGCGAAAGGCCTCATACATGTGGGGATCGAGCCCTTTCAGCGATTTCAGCAGGCTGACTGGCGGCGCGAAGCCCCCGCTCGTCTTGTTCTTGGCAAGAAACCGCCGCGCCGCCCAAATGCACAGCCCGAAGTAGGCCGCGCCCGCAAGGGCGAGCAGCGCGCAGACAGCCGCAACCACAGTGAGCGCTAGATGCATGGCAAGCTGATCAGATTAGCAGACTGCGCCGCGGCTACTCGTAGCGCAGCGCCTCGATGGGATCGAGGTTCGCCGCTTTCCATGCCGGATAGATGCCGAAGACCAAGCCAATCGCGACTGACACGAGGGTTGCCGTCAGCACCCACGACAGCGACATGCTAGCCGGCAAGGACGGAAAAGCCAGTGGAACCAGGGCAGTCAGAATTCCGCCGATGATGATGCCAAGAATTCCGCCGACGCCGGTGAGCGTGATCGCTTCCAGCGTGAACTGCAGCAGCACGTCGCGTTTGCGCGCACCTATGGCCTTGCGCACGCCAATTTCGCGGGTTCGCTCCGTCACCGACACCAGCATGATGTTCATCACGCCCACGCCGCCCACGATTAGCGCCACGCTCGACACCGCGAACATGAAAACAAAAATTCCCCCGGTGAGCTGGTTCCAGGTATCGCTGAGCGCGTCCTGGCTGAAGACCGCAAAATTGTCCGGCTGATTGGGCGCCAAGTGCCTCCGCCGCCGCAGCAAAGCGCGCATCTCGTCCATGGCCAGCGGCATGTCGGCATGCGACGTGGCCTTCACGCTGATCCAATGCTGCTTCAATTCAGGATGCAACTTATGCAAAGTCGCAATCGGGAAATACACCAGGTTGTCTTCCGGATTGGAGCCGTTGCCAAAAGCTGCCTTGCGCTTGGCGAGCACGCCGATCACCGTAAACAACTCGCCCTCGATATTGATTTCCTTGCCCAGCGGTTCTTCGTTCTCAAATAGCTTCTCGCTAGTGTCGTAGCCCAGCACGATCACCGGATTGCGGCGCTCGTTATCGGTTTCCGTGAACCACCGGCCCTTGTCGAGCTTCAGGTCGAAGACATTCATGGTGTCGGGCAGGTCGCCATCGAGAATGGTGTTCTTGGTCTTGCGGCCTTCGTATTTCACCGAATACGAGCCGGTGCCGAATTGCGGCAACACCAGGCGGACGCCGTCGGTCACGGCCTTCACATGCGGCAGGTCGCGCATGGCAATTGCGTCTTCCAGCGTGAGTTCTTTGCGCGTCAGCATTTCGGTCGTCGGCCGCCCGAACTGGAACACATTGATGTGGAAGGCGAAGATGATGTCAGACCCCATGTCCTTCACCATGTTTTCGACATTGGAGTTCAGGCCGCGCACCACCGACGAGATCAGGATCACCATCATCACGCCGATGACGATGCCGAGCACCGTCAGGCCCGAGCGCATCTTGTTCTTGACGATGGTCTCCAGCGCCATGCGCAGGATTTCCTTGTAGTCACCGCGGCGCATACTCATAGCTCAAACCTCAACGCCACGATGGGATCGAGTTTGGCCGCCTTGCGCGCGGGGTACACGCCGAAGAAAATTCCCACGCTGGCTGACACCAGCAGTCCCGCGAAGATGGCCCACAACTTGATCGCCGATGGCATTCCAATCGCAGCCGTCACCAACTTGGCGATGGCAATACCGAACAGCACACCCACCAGGCCGCCCATCATGGCCATGGTGCCCGACTCAATCAGGAACTGTCGCATCACGTCGCGCGGCCGCGCGCCCAGCGCTTTACGGATGCCAATCTCGCGCGTCCGCTCGGTCACCGACACCAGCATGATGTTCATGATCACGATGCCGCCGACGATCAGCGAAATCGATGCAATCACGATCATCACGATGAAGAACGTGCCGCTCAGATCGGACCACAGCGACAGAAAGCTGTCGTTGGTTTCGATGACAAAGCTGTCTTTTTCTCCCAGCACGTCATGGCGCCGCGCCCGCAGAATTACGCGTGACTGGTCCACGGCCTGTTCCATGAGAGCACCCACGTCGAATCCCTTGGCCCAGATGTTCAGGCTGTTGTGCGAGCCGTAAGCCTTGAACCACGTGCTGATGGGCATGATCACGTAGTTGTCGCGGCTCTGCCCCAGCGTCTTGCCTTCCTTCTTGCCGACTCCCACCACCGTGTACTCGTGGCCGTCCACCTTGATTTGCTTGCCAATAGGATCGGTACCGGCCATCAGGTTTTCGCGTATGTCCTGGCCGATCACGACCACCTGCGACGCGTTGTTCTCGTCCGCATCGTTGATGGGCCGGCCCATCACTACGTCCAGGTCGTAAATCGGCTCCATGCTGGGAGTCCAGCCGCGCACCACCGTGTCGGTACTGTTTTCGGTGCCGTACACCACCTTGCCGGTAAAATTGCGGATCGCTGCGCCCACCGTTTTGCAGGCCGTACATTCTTCGACGACGGCCTGGTAGTTTTCCATCGTGATGTCTTTGCGTTTGTTGCCTTCGATGAACTGGTCCGCGTCGGTGATGACGTTGGGCATCTTGCTGATGATGAATACGTCGGCGCCGAGGTTAAATATCTTCTCCGCCACATAACCGTTAATGCCGTTGACGAAGGTTACAACCGCGATGACCGCTGCAACCCCGATCACCACGCCCAGCAGCGTCAGCACCGATCTGAGCTTGTTGGCCCAGAGCGATAGCAACGCAATTCGGATTGCCTCAGCGGTCGACATTAGTGAATGGCCAGGGTGAATCCCGTAACCTTGAGTTTAGCAGTCTTCCACGGCGCGGCAGTGCATTCCGTCCCGGGTAACCGGGCCTTCCAATCAAGCGCGACCCGTCTATCGGCTTTCTGTTCTTCTCCTTAAGTGATACGAAGCAGAGGGAGAAAATGATCCAACGCAATTCCAACTGCCATATGGCACTATCGTCTCATACTACTAGCTCAACCTTTCGGGGTAGACTGGCATTTGGCGCAGCGGCCGTGGATAGGGATACGCTTGTCGATCCAATCGATTTTTGCTGCGCTGGGCGGCAGGATTGCCGACGGTAAAACGTTCGTCAATGGGATTCAGCGTTCAGCAACGCGCGTTGCGCGGCACGCATTCGTTTCGCGAACCGGCCCTGATCGCGCTGCAGACTATGCGCGCCCACAAGCTCCGCTCGTTCCTGGTTCTACTGGGTGTCATCCTCTCGGTCTCCACCCTGATCCTGGTCGTGGCCCTCATTAGCGGAATGAACCAGTACTTCGCCGAACGTGTCGCCAACCTCGGCTCCAATGTGTTCATCATCAACAAGCTGGGCATCATCAGCGACTCCGAAGCCTTCGTGAAGGCGGTGCGGCGCAATCGTGACATCTCCTGGGACGACTACGAGGCCCTCCGCGATGGTCTGAAGCTGCCGAAGAATGTGGGTGTGCAGGTCAGCACGACGGGCAAGGTGCGCTCGGAAAAACAGAACCTTGATGATGTCGCCATTCGCGGCGTCACCGCCAACCTGGGCGAAATGGATATCGAAGAGGCGGCCACCGGCCGTTACATCAGCGACAGCGACAATGACCATCACGCTATGGTCGCGATGATCGGTTCTGAGGTTGCCGAGAAACTTTTTCCCGGCACCGATCCGCTCGACAAGACCATTTCTCTCAATGGCCAGGAAGTCACGATCATCGGCGTGGGTAAGCCGCTGGGCAATGTCTTCGGTCAGTCGCAGGACAGCTATGTATACCTGCCGGTCCAGAGTTGGATGAAACTCTATGGCCGCAAGAAATCTCTGTCTATTAATATTCAGGCGCGCGCGCCGGAGTTGATGGCCGAGACCCGCGAAGAGGCCCGCGTCCTGATGCGCGCCCGCCGCCATCTCGGGCCCAGGGAAGAAGACAACTTTGGCATTGTCGCCGCCGACAGCCTGATGGATTTGTGGAAAAACCTCACCGGCACGCTGGCCTCCGGCATGGTGGGACTGGTTTCGATTTTCCTGATCATCGGTGGCGTCGTCATCATGAACGTGATGCTTGCGTCGGTCACCGAGCGCACCCGCGAGATCGGCATCCGCAAATCGCTGGGCGCGCGTCGCAGCGACATTCTGATGCAGTTCATGGTGGAGTCCACCGTCATGGCGTTGGTGGGCGGAGCCATCGGCGTGCTGGTGGCGTGGCTGCTGGCCGTCATCGTACGCAACGCTACGCCCGTGCCCATGGCGGTGCCGGTTATGGCGGTGCTGGCGTCCATCGGGATTTCTTCGGCGGTGGGAATGTTCTTCGGCGTCTATCCCGCCCGCAAGGCGGCCCGGCTCGATCCCATCGAAGCCCTGCGGTATGAGGCTTAGAGATTTCATGGGGACACGTTCGGCAGCGGCAGGATCTTAACTGACCACTGGTAACTGACCATTGGCAACTGGTCTTATGCGTCTGCAATTTGGCGAAAACTCGCGGATGGCGCTGGAGACGGTGCACAACAACAAAGTGCGCTCCTTCCTTACCGTGCTCGGCGTCGTCATCGGCGTGGGCGCGATGATTTTTGTGGCGTCGATCCTGGTGGGCGTCAGCCGCGACGTCTCGGCTTTTCTCGACGATTACGGACTCAACACGTTTTTCATTTATCGCTTCGACGTCGGCATCCGCATCGGCCGACTCAGCGCCGAGGAGCGCGCCCGCAAGCCGCTCACCCTGGAAGATGCGCAGGCCATACTCGAAGAGTGTCCGCATATCAAAGCCGTGACTGCCGAGGTCTATCCGCGTTTCGACGGCACTGGACCGCGCCGTCTGCCACCGACGGCGCGCTACGGCTCGCATGAAGTCAGCAACATTGATTACGCGGGCACCACTGCCGCCTACCCCGAAGTGCAAAACGCGCAACTTGCCCAGGGCCGTTTCTTCACCGACTTTGAGGACCTGCATCGCGCCGACGTTGCCGTCATTGGCGACGAGCTCAACAAGTCTTTCTTCCCCGCCGACGACGGAGTCGGCCAGACCATACTGGTGGACGGAGTGAATTATGTAGTCATCGGCGTGCTCGAAAAGCGCAAGGGAACATTTCTGCGCGACGAAACCGCCGACCGCGTGATCCGCGTTCCCTATCACAGCTATCGCCGCCACTATCCCGCCGACGATGACCACTTCGTCAGCGCGCAGGCTTACCCTGACTCGACTGCAGCCGCCGAGGACGAGATCCGCGGACTGCTTCGCCGCCGCCGCGGTGTGCCCTTCAACAAGCCCGATAACTTCGGAGTGTCCACGCCCCAGGCCATCGCCGCCCAATTTCGCGAAATCATGAGCACGGTCGCGCTCATGACCATCGTGGTCAGTTCCATCGGCCTGCTGGTCGGCGGCGTCGGCGTAATGAACATCATGCTGATGTCGGTAACCGAGCGCACTCACGAGATCGGCGTGCGCAAAGCCATTGGTGCCAAACGCAGCGACGTCGTCTGGCAATTCCTCATCGAGGCCATCGTGCTCACCGGACTCGGAGGCTTGCTCGGCGTGATCGTCGGCTCAGGAGCAGCAGCCAGCCTGCCGTTTTTCTTCCCCACCATGCCAACCTCCGTGCCGATCTGGGCGGTGATCGCCGCCGTCGTGATGGCGATGAGCGTCGGCTTGTTCTTCGGAATCTATCCCGCCGTCAAAGCCGCAAGACTCGACCCTGTCGAAGCGCTGCGCTACGAGTGACGGCTACTCGCTGTTCGGCACCTTGAGTTGGATATCCAGCGCGCGGTGTTCGCGCTCCCCCACCCTCACCGCAACCGGCTCTGACTTGATCGCGGGCGTGCTCCCTCCCGGCGACGGCATCTTCGCGCTCACCTTGTAGTTTCCCGGCGGCACATCCTTGAGCAAAAAGTGACCGTTCTGGTCGGTGACACCTTGGGGAGAGCGGAAGCGGTCGTAATCGGTCTCAGGCTCCGGTTTCGCCAGCAACCGCACTCCGGCCAATGGCTGATTCTTGTCGCTTTCCGTGACCGCGCCCTCGATCTGCGCGCCATCGTTGCTAATGACGATGTCCACACGGCCGGCGACTGCGCCATTTTCGATCTGCACGCCCTTCTGGAACACATCGTCGTTGCCGAGATGCGCCGACTTCACAAACCAGCCCGGCTCCAGCCCAAAGGCGTTCAGGGAGTAGCTGCCGTCGGGCAAGCCGTCCAGTTCGAAGGTACCGTCTTTCTTGACCTCCGCGAAACCACCGCCGGCCGCCTCATCCTCGGATGTCGAACCCAACACAACGTACACTCGGTCCAAAGCCGCAGTCCCGACGACTGATGCGGTGACGTATCCGTGCAATTTGGCCCCGCGTCCAATCGCGATCACTATGGAATCGATGCTCTCTTCTCCGACTTCGACCTTTTGGCGAGCAGAGGAGTGCTGACCTTCGTCATTTTGCCGGACGGTAAGGACATAGCTGCCCGGCGGCACGCCCTTGATGGAGAACTCGCCTCTGCTGTCGACGCTTGTGCCCAACCCATCGCCCCAGTCGTTGACATTTGGGACTGAGAGGGCTGCATAGGCATGCGTCGCCGGGGAACCGTCTACGCCAATGACGCGTCCGGACACTTGCACGACCTTGATGCGGCGCATGGCGAAATCAGCCTGTGCCTCCTCGCCCGCGCTCAGCGTGACTGCCTGCGCCTGGTCCATCGGCAACACGCCCGGATAGTACAGCGGAGCGTATTGGCTGCCCAATTGGTGCAGAAGTATCCAGTTACTTCCCATTTCAACTCGTCCCGCGATTGGAGGGTCAGCGGTCGCCGCGGCCTTGACGTAATACTCACCGTGCTTAAGTCCGAAGATACGATATTCGCCGCGGTCATCCGTCAATCCGGCGGAAACGGAGATCAGTTCCTGTTTCCTTGCTCGCGGGCCCGCTTCCTCCAGATCTTCGGTGGAAAGCTTACCCAGGACTGAGATGCTTACGCCCACCATCGGTTCTCCCGTGTCGTCCACCACCTTGCCAGTGATGACCGCAGCTCGCACCAGGCGGAAGAGCACGTCGCTGATCTCCAGCCCTGATGCGAGGGAGAGTAACGCACCATCTTCATTCGTGCTCTTGGCCTGGTAGTACTGCTCGAGATAACCGACGTGCGAAGCGAAAAATTCGTACCGTCCCGCCTCGATCTGCTTGATCTCGAAACGGCCTTCATTGTCGGTGGTGGTGGCGTAGACCAGCGGATGACGTTGGACGCTCGTCTGGATCAAGCCCACACGTGCTGAGCGCAAAGGCGCGCCGTCGGTGGCGCCGACCACACGGCCGCTGACCGTGCAATTTCCGGGTGGCTTTTTGGCCTTGTCGGGATCTTCTAGCGACTTGCCAGGTGCCTGCGCCAGTGAGATAGCAGTGGCGGCTATACACGCAAACGCAACGACCAAGTGACGAATCATGCCATGAGTCTCCTATGGCAAAAGATAGTGCGATTCTAAAGCACTTCTGCCCACTGTGTTCTAATTCTCTTAACTCAATTCCACCACATCGGAACGGTCGGGAGATTCATGCGGTCATTCGGTTCCAGTCGTGCGCAATTCTTGCTTTGCTTGTTAGTTCTATTCACCGGTGCCGCGCAGGCGCAGAAGATCAAGGTCGAATACGACAAGCGCCTGGATTTCTCGAAGTTCAAGACCTTCGCACTCGATTCGAACCAAGCCACAGCGAAACCGATGCTGCGGCTCGCCATCCTCGCCGCTGTGCAGGACGATCTGATCAAGCGCGGATTAAAGCAGGTTAACGACAATCCCGACCTCTATATTCAGGTCTATGGCGCGATCGACAGCGATGTCATCGCGAACTACAACGATCCCATCTACGGGAGTTCGATCCCGCCCATTAACGCCAATATCAATATGTGGTACGGCATTCCGGGGACGATGACCACGGTCGTGGTCCACAAAGGCCAGATGGTGGTGGACGTGATCGACGCCGGACCCAAGAAGTTGATCTGGCGGGGAGTTGCGCAACAGAAGCTGAGTAGCGACAACCGGGAAAAACTCCTCGACCAGGTCAACACCACAGTCGAGAGATTGTTCAAGCAGTATCCCGTCGCCAAACAGTAGCAAAGACAAAGGCAACCGCGGATTACGCAGATGTCGCGGATCAATTAGGGTTAGGTTCTAGGCCCAATTCCGATCGGCGTTCATCCACGAAATCCGCGGTTGATTTTTTATGCTTCCACTTCTTTCGGCTGCGCGTTGCGCTTGGGACGCCGGTTCTGCTGCAGGATCTTCTTCCGCAGGCGCAGCATCTTGGGCGTGACCTCTACCAGCTCATCGTCGGCGATGAACTCGATGGCCTGCTCCAGGTTCAGGTTTTTGAACGGCACCAACCGGATGGCCTCGTCCGCCGTGGACGAGCGCATATTGGTGAGCTTTTTCTCGCGCACGATGTTCACGTCGAGATCGTTGTCGCGCGCATTCTCGCCCACGACCATGCCTTCGTAAACTTCGACGCCGGGGCCGACGAACAACTCGCCGCGCTCCTGCAGTCCCCACAGAGCATAGGCCGTGGTCGATCCGTTGCGATCTGAGACCAGCGCTCCCGTGACGCGGTGCGGAATGTCGCCCAGCCACTCGGTATAGCCGTCGAACAGCGAATTCATCACGATGGTGCCGCGCGTGTCGGTCAGCATTTCGCTGCGCAAGCCGATCAGGCCGCGACTGGGTACGCTGAACTCCATGCGCACACGGCCGTAGCCGTGGTTGTGCATCTTCTGCATCTGCGCCTTGCGCGTGCCGAGTTTCTCGATCACAACGCCCACGAACGATTCGGGAACGTCGATGGTCAACAGCTCCACCGGCTCCATCAGCTTGCCGTCGATGTGCTTGGTGACGATCTCGGGCTTGCCCACCGCGAGTTCGAAGCCTTCGCGCCGCATCATCTCGATCAGGATGGCCAGTTGCAATTCGCCGCGGCCCATCACCTTGAACGAATCGGTGGCTTCGGTTTCTTCGACGCGCATCGAAACGTTGGTTAGCAACTCTTTCGCCAGGCGGTCGCGCAGATTGCGCGAGGTGACGTACTGCCCTTCGCGTCCGGCGAACGGCGAAGTGTTCACCATGAACTGGATTGCAATGGTCGGCTCGTCGATGGTGGTCACCGGCAGCGGCGAGGGATTGATGATGTCGGTGATGGTCTCGCCGATATTGATGCCTTCGACTCCGGCGACCGCAACGATGTCACCCAACTCAGTGGCGGTGATGTCGGTGCGCTTCAAGCCGGCGAACGTGAACATCTTGGTGATCTTGGTGTTTTCCAGCGAGCCGTCGCGCTTGGCAATGGCGACGTCTTCTCCCGCGCGCAGCGTGCCGTTGAACACGCGCGCGATGGCCAACCGTCCGAGGTAGTCGCTGTAATCGAGATTGGCGACCAGCACCTGCAGCGGTCCGTCGGGATCGCCGGTGGGATGCGGAATCGTTTTCACGATGGCTTCAAACAGCGCATGCAGATTCTCGCCCGGCTTCGCGAGATCGGTGGTCGCGGTGCCTGCCTTGGCGTTGGTGTAGAGCACAGGAAAATCGATCTGGTCCTCGCCCGCATCGAGATCGATGAACAGGTCATAAACCTCGTTCAGTACTTCCTGGGCGCGCGCGTCAGGACGGTCAATCTTGTTGATCACCAGGATCGGCGGCAGCTTGGCTTCCAGCGCCTTGCTCAGCACGTAGCGCGTCTGCGGCAGTGGGCCTTCGCTGGCGTCCACCAGCAGCATGACCCCATCGACCATTTTCAGGGCGCGCTCGACTTCGCCGCCGAAATCGCTGTGGCCGGGCGTATCGACGATGTTGATCTTGATGTCGTGGTAGAAAATCGCGGTGTTCTTGGCCAGGATGGTGATGCCGCGCTCGCGTTCCAGCTCGTTGGAGTCCATCACGCGCTCGGCGTGGGCTTCGTTGGAGCGCCAGGTGCCGCTCTGGTTCAGCATGGCATCGACCAGCGTGGTCTTGCCGTGGTCAACGTGCGCGATGATGGCGATATTGCGTAGGCTCTTGCTCAAAACAACAGTCCTTTCCCTCATCTGAGGGGTTCCGGTGGCCTGGGGCCGTGCGGAGGTTGGGCTCCGCTGGGTATCGGAGATAGTCTGCGGGAAACCGCGTGTGCTCAGGTCAACAACGGGATTCGTAGCCGGTAGATTACAGTTTACAATACGCAGCCTGAATTGCGGCATTTCCGCCGCCCGGAGACACTCGCGACTGAGCCAGTTAAGATAGCTGCAGCGATTTATTTTGCTCAGGGACCTTCATGCGCAGTCTTATGCTGATCGCGATAGCGATCTTGATTGCAGTCGTACAGGCGAGCGGTACGCAACAGGCGACCGGTACAAATTCTGTGGGTTCAGAGCCGGCGGCTCCTCCAAAAACCTTTGTGGCCGGCAAAATTGCGTGGGATCATTACTTGCGGATCAAGGGTGACGTTAAGCCACCTCAGCCTCTATTGTCTACTACGCCATCATCGACCAACGTAAAGTCCGGCAAGAAGGGCACAGTCACTCTTCTGATTGCAATCAGTGAAATAGGGAACGTGGATGGTGCCAAGATATTGCGAAGTCTCAGACCGGATCTTGACCGGAAGGCGCTTGAGATAGTGAGCACTTGGCAATTCGCACCCGCAACTAAACAACTCGTTCCGGTGCCGGTACAAATGAACGCAGAGGTTAATTTCTTTGTTCAGTGAGTTCCCATTGACGATTCGGACACCCATATTCACGCTCTTGATACTTGCGATGTTGACTCTCGCCTTCGGATCGCACGCCGCCGCGCAATCCGGCAGCGCTGCGGGCAATTCCTCGTCGATGTCCACCACCACTCCGGCCAATACGGTGGATGACGAAGCCTTTGCCAGCTATCAGCGCATCTCGAAGGGCATGAGGCCTCCGAAGGCTACTCGCTCTCCCGATCCGGACTTCCCCGTCATTCCTGCTGACGCCGAACCGCACGGCGTGGTTGTCATGCTGATCGGCATCAATGCAAAAGGTCGCGTTGGACCGGTGCACGTACTGCGCTCCTCCAATGATGCGTTTCAGCAGAGCGCCGTGTCGACGGTCAAAACGTGGAGGTTCTCCCCGGCCAAGAAAGACGGCAAGGCGGTCCCGGTGCAGGTGACGGTGGAGATGAAGTTCGCGAAGTAAGAACAAATTCAGCCGCGGATTTACACGGATTACACGGATAAGAACTTGGCGCATAAAACCTGCAGCTTATCCAAAACGGCCCGGTTAGTCGTGCCGTCCGATTTCCCAATCCGCAATTGCTTCAATCTGATCCGTGTTGATCCGTGAAATCCGTGGTCGCTTTTGATTTTCTCTTTTGCGCGATAATGGAAAGCGATGCTGAACCAAATCACCCCTGCGCGTCCGTCCCAACAGCCACCCGAAGACGCGGTCGATCTGCTGGTGGGCTGCCATCAGCGCATCCGCCATTTCACCGCAGTCGCCGCCAAGCTGGCGCATGCCCAGGGCGCGACCTCGGACGAAATTCGGCAGGCCGCCTCCGGAGTCTATCGCTACTATTCGGTATCGCTGCCTCTGCACGAGGCTGACGAGGAAAGCACGCTGCGTCCGCGACTCGACCCGGTAGCCGATGAGCGGGTACGCCATGCGCTGCTCGCCATGGCCGACCAGCACATGGCCATCGACGAACTTATCGAGCGCTTACTGCCCCTGCTGCGATTGCTGGAGCAGAATCCCGACACGCAAGCCCAGGTCGGCGGCGAGATGTGTTCGCTGACCAAAGCGCTCGACGAGATTTTCCAGGCGCACCTCGAACTCGAAGAGTCGGTGATCTTTCCTGCCATCCGCGAAGTTCTGCCCGAAAGCGCCCGCGCCGAGATGCTGGCGGAGATGCAGCAACGGCGCCAGCAAGGATAGCGGTCAGTTACCAGTGCCAGTAAGTCCGAGCACCTTCATCAGGCGAACTGGCAACTGAACACCGGTAACTGACAACTTCTTCCTCCGGTTGTCCGCAGGGTGCCATTGCTGATATCTTCACGAGGTTTCCGCTTGGCCGGGGACCGGGCGACAATCTGCCGGCCCTGCCGGCACGTATTGATAAATGGAACCGATCGACAACAGTTCGGCTCGCCGCATCGACGCGGCTGACGACATGCGGCTAGTGGCGCGGGTGCGCGCCGGAGACCAGCAGGCGTTGTCCGAGCTGTACGACCGGTATTCCAGGCTGGTTTATAGCGTAGCGATGCGCATTCTACAGGATACCGGGGCGGCCGAAGACTTGTTGCAGGACGTATTCCTGCAGCTATGGCGTAAGCCTGACGCCTTCGACAGCAGCCGGGGCAGCCTGGCGGCGTGGCTGGCGGTGATCGCGCGGCATCGCTCGATCGACCGGCTGCGGCAGCGGCGTCCGGAGACCGATATCGAAGATTGTGTGATTGCCAGCAGCACCGACTTGGGGAATGAGACCGAGCGTTCGCTGGTGATTGAAAAAGTTCGCGTCGTCATGAACGAGATGGGCCCTGACCAGCGCACCGCGATGGAGATGGCCTTCTTCCAGGGACTGACGCACACCGAGATTGCAGAGAAGACCGGCGAGCCTTTGGGTACCATCAAGACTCGCATTCGTAGCGGGCTGCAAATGTTGCGCGCCCGCTTTGCAAGTTGACGACGGCATGAAGACGCACGAACAATTCGCCGACGACCTCGCGCTTTACGCGCTGAACGAGCTGACTGGCAGCGAACGCCAGGAGTTCGAGCAGCACCTGGAGACGTGCGCGTCATGCCGTCGCGAAGTGCAGGCGCTGCGCGGCGACCTGGGGTTGCTGGCGCTGTCGACCGCGGGGCCGAATCCTCCCGCGCGCAGCAAGGATCGCCTGATGCGGGCCATCGCCGCAGAACCGCGGGGCGCGTCGGCTCCCGCGCCTGAGAAGGCACGGCGTCGCGGATTCGGTTGGGCGTGGATTCCGACCCTGGCGGCAGTGGCGCTTCTGTTGCTGGCGGCCGCATTGAAACTCGACAATGCGCGGCTGGAAGAAGACCTTGCAAATCTCGCCAGCTTGCATCGCAGCACCTCGACGGAGCTGGCCCAGGCGCAAGAACAATTGCGGCTGCTTTCGGCGCCGGATGCGGTGCAGGTTTCGCTGAGTGCGCAGGCCGAGCCGCGCAAACCGCACGCCACCGCGATCTACAGCCCGTCGCAGAAACGCATGATGCTGATGGCCAGCAACCTCGCGCCCGTGCCCGCGGGCAAGGCCTATGAATTGTGGATCATCCCAATGCAGGGCGCGCCCATGCCGGCCGGCATGTTTAAGCCCGACGAGCACGGCAATGCCGTGATGATGGACCACGTCATGCCCGAAGGCGTCGTGGCCAAGGCGTTTGCCGTGACGCTGGAGAACGAAGCCGGGAGCGACAAGCCCACCATGCCGATATTGATTGTGGGCGCGGGCGAATAAATCAGCGCGCTTCACGCATATCGCGGTGAATTGCACAATTAATCCACAGCGTGGCGACGAATCGGGCTGCATCCCTCCGCTCTTTGCGGCACACTAGTTGAATGGCCCAACCCGGGGATTTTGCCAGCACCGTCAAGCAGCAGGCCGACATCGTCCGCATCGTGGGCGAGTACGTCAAGCTGCGCAAAGCCGGCGCGCAGAACTATGCCGGGCTGTGCCCATTCCACCAGGAAAAGACCGCGTCATTCTCTGTCCACGCCGGGAACCAGTTCTTTCACTGTTTCGGCTGCAATGCCGGCGGCGATGTCTTCAGCTTCGTGCAGAAGATCGAGAACATCACTTTCCCCGAAGCCGTGCGGATGGTGGCCGAGAAATTGGGCATGCCCATGCCGAAGGTCACCTACTCGTCGCCTGAGGAGGCGCGGCAGGCGAGGCAGCGCGGCGGGTTGATCGAAATTCATGAGCGGGCATGCTCGTTTTTCCAAGAGCAAATGAAGCGTCCGGAGGCGGCGCATGCGCGGGAGTATCTGAAGACGCGCGGGCTTAGCGCTGAGACCATCGCCGAGTTTCGCATCGGCTTCGCGCCGGAGTCGGGGTTCCTGTTGCGCGATTCCCTGCGCGGACAGTACGACGAAGACACGCTGCGCGAGTCGGGACTGTTCTCGTGGAAGGACAAGGGCGAGGAAGATCAACAGCAGAAAAAAGCTTCGTTGTATTCAAAGTTTCGCAACCGCGTGATGTTTCCCATCGCCAACGAGCAGGGGAGGGTGATCGCGTTCACCGGACGCACGCTCGCCACCGACGAGAAGTCCGGACCGAAGTATCTCAACTCGCCGGAGACGCCGATCTACTCGAAGTCGCGCGTGCTGTTCAACCTCGACAAGGCGAAGGACGCCATTCGCAAGCTCGATTACGCCATCCTGGTCGAAGGCCAGATGGACTGCATCACCGTGTATTCTGCGGGGTTGCACAACGTGATCGCGAGTTCCGGCACGGCATTTACCGACATGCAGGCCCGGCTGCTGGGACGCTTCAGCAAGAAGCTCGTGGTGAATTTCGATCCTGACACCGCCGGCGCCGCTGCGGCGGAGCGTTCGCTGGCCCTGCTGGTGAGCGAGGATTTCGAGATCAAGGTGCTGACGCTGGAGGCGGGCTTCGATCCCGACCTGTACATCCAACGCAAGGGCGTCAATGCTTACACCGACGCGCTTGGGCACTCGCAAAAATATTTTGATTACCTCATCGAGCGGGCGCGGACGCTGCATCCGGTGCGGACGCCTGAGGGAAAAGTGAAGGCGCTGAATTATTTGTTGCCCCACATTCAGCGGGTGCCGAGCCGCATCGTGCGCGATGACCTGGCCAATGAGATTTCACATCGCCTGGGCATCGAGTCGTCGGTACTGCGGCAGGAGTTGCGCCACGCCGCCACCGCCCGCGCGGCGTCGCACGTGACTGCTCCGGCCAATGTGCAGCTAACCGACGCGGAGAGGGTGCTGATTCGGGCGCTGGCCAGCCGCGATTTAGCTCATGCGGCGCACAGCGAGCGCGAAGGCGTTGATCCCGACTTCGACGCAGCGCGGCAAGCGCACTTCTCACTCACGCAGGACCGGTTACACGAGGGCACTGGAGCGCAAGGGTTGATCGACGCATTGCTGGCGGCGCACGAGCAGGGACTGGATCCCATGAGCCTCCAACTCGACGATCACGATCGCCGCCGTATCGCGTCTATTCTGATGGACGATCGCGAGGAACTGACGCCGGAGCTGCTGGAAAGCGCGATCCGTTCGCTGCACCGCCGCAAAATCCTTCGCCAGTTGGACGACCTGCAACACCAGTTGAAAGACGCCGAGCGCCGCAACGACATGGCATTGTCAGCCCGCCTGCTGCAGGAACGGGTCAAGCTACGGCAGGCCGTGCGATCAATCGGCGAAACGGGCGGGGTAAACTAGCGAATTATTGTAAGTAAAAGGGTTACCTCTCTATTCAGCAAGCAGCCGACCGTCCAAAAGACACGGAAATACGGTGAAGCGATGGGCATCTGTGGCTCATCTAAATTGTTAACGTCTGGTCAGATTGTATTTCTGGTGCGCAATGGCCGGAAGTCCGTCCGAAGAAAACGCTTGGGAGGCGGCCCTTGCGTGTGCTAAAATTCGAAGGTTTCCGCACATGGCGATGCTCCTGCACCGCTCCCGCCGTATTTTGCACCAAACAAGAGCGCCTCACGAAAGGCGCCAAGTAGGGGAAATTCTGCTTTGGCTCTCGAAGATAAGTTCGACGACATTAAGAAATTAATCGATGCTGGGAAAGAAAAGGGCTACCTCACGTACGACGAGGTAAACGACCTGATTCCGGCCGATGTCCACTCTCCCGACGATCTCGATGACCTGATCACCACCATCGGTGGCCAGGGCATTGATGTGCTCGAGGGGCCCAAATCTCCAGGAGCACTCGACAAGTTCGACAAGGGCGACATCGAGGCCGGCGAAGACGTCGAGCTCGATCTTACGCCCGGCGCGCTGGAGAAAACCAACGATCCCGTACGCATGTACCTGCGCGAGATGGGCACGGTGCCGCTGCTGACGCGCGAGGGCGAAGTGGAAATCGCCAAGCGCATCGAGCGCGGGCAACTGCGCGTGCTGAAAGCGCTGTCGCGCTCGCCCATCGTTATCCGCGAGATCGTCGCCATGGGCGAGGACCTCAAGCGGGGCGTGCGCTCCATCAAAGAAGTAGTGCTCTTCGACGAGGACGAAATCACCGAGGACGTGCTGCTCAACCGGATGAAGGACATCACCGGAAAGATTGACGAGCTGTTCAAGCACTACAAGAAGTCCGAACTGTTGGTGGAAAAGCTGGCCGGCATTCCGCAAAAGAAGAATGCGCGGATGCACCGCAAGGTGCGCTGGGGACTGGGGCGCGAGCAGGTTGGAATTTCGCGCATCATCCGCAAGCTGGGCTTCACCAACAACGAGCGCAAGCGCCTGATCGACCGCGTCAACAAGACGGTCGACAGCATGCGCGGGCTCGACAAGCAGGCGGGCAACTTTGAGAAGCGCGCCGAAGCCAGCCGCTCCGACGAGCAGAAGAAGGAACTACGCAAGCAGGTACGCGGCATCCGCGCCGATCTGGAGCGCATGGAAGGCGACGCTGGCGCCACCTTTGCCGAACTCAAGCGCACCCAGCGCGAGATTGTGCAGGGCGACGTCGATGCCGAGTACGCCAAGCGCGAGCTGATCGAGGCCAACCTGCGACTGGTGGTGTCGATCGCCAAGAAATATACGAACCGCGGACTGCAATTCCTCGATCTCATCCAGGAAGGCAACATCGGCCTGATGAAGGCGGTGGATAAGTTCGAATACCGCCGCGGCTACAAGTTCTCGACCTATGCGACGTGGTGGATCCGGCAGGCGATCACCCGCGCCATCGCCGACCAGGCACGCACCATCCGCATTCCGGTGCACATGATCGAGACCATAAACAAGCTGATCCGTACTTCGCGGCAACTGGTGCAGGAACTCGGACGCGAACCTACCTCGGAAGAGATCGCCAAGCGCATGGACATCCCGGTGGCCAAGGTGCGCAAGGTGCTCAAGATCGCGCAGGAACCGATTTCGCTGGAGACCCCAATCGGCGAGGAAGAAGATTCGCATCTCGGCGACTTCATCGAAGACCGCGCCGTGGTGTCACCCGCCGAGGCGGTGATCAACGTGAACCTCAAGGAGCAGACGGCGACGGTACTGCGTTCGCTGACCGCCCGTGAGGAGAAGGTGATCAAAATGCGCTTTGGGCTGGAAGACGGCTCGGAGCACACGCTGGAAGAAGTCGGTCAATCGTTTGCGGTCACGCGCGAACGCATCCGCCAAATCGAAGCCAAGGCGCTACGCAAACTGCGGCACCCGTCGCGCTCGCGCAAGCTGCGGGCGTTCATGGACGGAGTGCACGACTAGGGTGGAAGCACCGGGCTTTAGCCCGGTGAATACGTCCCAATCCAAATCACGGGCTTTAGCCCTGGAAAGAAAGGCGCGAGCGATCGCGCCTTTTGCTATTGGCGCCAACGGCGGTTCAGTTGCCCTTCCCGCGAAATACGTTGTCGATCATTTGCCGCATGAAGTGGCCGCCGAAGCCTCCTGCGCTGGCGGCGAGTAGTTGCAGGAATGCGCCATACACTTGCCCGCGGTCGTGCGGCCACTTCACGACGAAAGCGTAGTAGGCCATTACGATGGGGACGCCAACCCACACCAGCAGGACCCAGCGCCAGGGCCGTTGCCACCTCCAGAAACCGAAAGCCATGGCAAAGAGAACCATGCACAGCGCGGTGAGCAGCGCGTCATCCACCGTCTGGTTGACCCAGCCGGAGAACAGCCCGCACAACGCGGCAAGAAGGTAGGTCAACGGATTGGTGCGGGCCACGAGGTCGGTCATGAGTATTGGTAGAACCCGCGGCCGGATTTGCGGCCTAGCCAGCCGGCGTCCACCATCTTAATGAGCAGCGGGCACGGTCGGTACTTGGGATCGCCTAGCCCGTTATGCATGACGCGCATGATGTCGAGGCAGACGTCGAGCCCGATGAAGTCCGCCAGCGTAAGCGGGCCCATGGGATGCGCCATGCCCAGTTTGAACACCTGATCGACCGATTCGGGCGTGGCCACACCTTCCATCACGGTGTACATGGCCTCGTTGAGCAACGGCATCAGCACGCGATTGGAGACAAATCCGGGGGCGTCGTTGACCTCGACCGGGGTCTTCTCCAGTTTCTCGGCCAGTGCCTTCACCGTGGCGTAGGTCTCGTCGGAAGTGGCGAGGCCGCGGATCACTTCGACCAGCTTCATCATTGGAACCGGGTTGAAGAAGTGCATGCCGATGACTTTGTCCGGACGTTTGGTAACCGCAGCCAGTTTGGTGATTGAGATCGACGAGGTATTCGACGCTAGGATGACTTCGGGACGGCAGAGTTGGTCGAGATCGCGAAAGAGTTCCGACTTGATCTCGGAGCGCTCGCTCGCCGCCTCGATGATGAAGTCGCAGGCTGCGAGCGACTTGCGATCCACCGTGGCGGTGATGCGAGTGATGGCGGCATCGCGCGCCGCAGCAGTGATTTTTTCCTTGGCGACTTCGCGGTCGAGGTTCTTGCGAATGGTGTCAAGTCCACGATCGAGGAAGCGCTGCTCAATATCAACCAGTACAACGTCGTAGCCGCTTCGTGCAAAAACATGGGCAATACCGTTGCCCATGGTGCCCGCGCCGATCACACCCACAGTTTTGATATCCATGATTGCCCCAGGTGCAGCAAGACCGCACCAACAAAACAGACGAGTGTAACAGAGGGGTATGGGGAGACTTAGTTGCTGTTGGTCAGTGGACGGTCCGCGTCTTCCGGTAGCACTCGGATCATGATGCAGGTAGCGTTGTCTTCGCCTCCGGCCTCGAGCACGGCTTCGATCATTTTGTCGCAGGCCGCCTGCAGGGGATGGATGTCGGCAAGAATCTCATGGATCTGGTCGTCCTCGAGATGGCGCAGAACACCATCCGTGGTCAGTAGCAGGATATCGCCATCCTGGGCGGGAAACTCGGCGAGGTCAGCCGGGATGGTTTCTTCGGTGCCGAGGGCGCGAGTGATGATGTGTTGGGCGGCTGATTTCTTGGCTTCTTCCAGAGTGAGGACGCCGCGGCGAACCTGTTCCATTACCAGTGAGTGGTCTTCGGTCAGTCGCAGCAGGGTGCCTTCGCGCAAAAGGTAGATGCGGCTATCCCCGACGTGGGCGATGGTGAACTTGCCGTCTAGGAAGCGGGCGGCCACCAAAGTGGTTCCCATGCCGGAAGCGGCTGAGTGGCCGTCGGCATACTCCAGGATGCATTCGTTGGCTTTATTGACGGCGTCGGAGAGCATTTGCGCCCCGAGGGGCGCGTCCACGAGGCTGGCGTCGGCGGCCAGAGGTTCGTGGTCGCGGAAGTAGGAAAGGACGGTATCTACCGCGATTTTGCTGGCTACCTCGCCAGCCGCGTGTCCACCCATGCCATCGCAAACCACAAAGACGCCGTGTCGCAGATCGAAACCGTAACTGTCCTCATTGGAGGGCCGAACCTTACCCACGTCGCTTCGCCCCACCACCTCGAGTCCCAATTGCATGCGGGCATAACTTTACACTGAGTTCCGATTTCACGCGAGTAACCAAAGTGGTGGTTTTAGCATTTCGGCGAAATTATCTGCCCTAGTGCCAACCATTTCGGCCCGCATGGCAACTTACTTCGGTAACCTTAATTCTTCGTTAAGCGACGAGCTTACGGCCGAGTCTTGGCGATTTCCGGCTCTTTCTCCGCCGAGTTGGAGTGTTCGATGTGGTGCTGTTCCAGGTCGGCGCGGAGAAATTCGAATGCCTCTTCCGGAGTATTCGCCCAGTGGATCAGACTCAGGTCCTTCGCAGAAATGGTTCCTGCGTCCACGAGGGCCTGAAAGTTGATGATCTTGTCCCAGTACTCGCGGCCATAGACCACCACTCCGATGTGCTTGGCGAGCTTCTCGGTCTGCGCCAGGGTGAGCAGTTCGAACATCTCATCGAAGGTACCAAAGCCTCCCGGAAACACCACCAGCGCCTTAGCCAGGTAGGCGAACCACAGCTTGCGCATAAAGAAGTAGTGGAACTCGAAGTTGAGGTCAGGCGTGATGTAGGGATTGGGAACCTGCTCGAAGGGCAGATTGATGTTGAGACCGATGGTCTTGCCTCCGGCTTCAGAGGCGCCGCGGTTGGCAGCTTCCATGATCCCCGGGCCGCCTCCAGTGCAAACCACAAAACGGTGGCGGGGCTGGCTGATGGTCTGGGTCCACTTGGTGATCATGTACGAGAGCTTGCGCGCGTCTTCGTAGTAGCGCGCCATCTTGAGATCTGACTCGGCGCGAACCATCTGCTCCAGTGCGGCGGGAGTATCATTGCCGGCCTTCTGCAGTTCCTGCAGCGCGGCTTGCGCTTTCTCCTGGCTGCGGAAGCGGGCGGAGCCGAAGAACACGATGGTGTCTTGAATGCGCTCGCGGCGGAATTTCGAGAGCGGCTCCTGGTATTCGGCCAGGATGCGCAGGATGCGGCCGTCGGGGCCGTTCAGGAACTTCTTGTTCTCGTAAGCCAGCGGCACCCGCTGATTGGGATGCGGTGGCAGATCGGTTTTGTCTTTATCAGGCATCAGGATAGGTAATCAGTCGTCAGTGAATCTGACATTAACTCCTACAAGCTACCGCATAAAGGGCGCAGAGAGGTAATTGGAAAGGAGCGGGTAGTGTCCTAAAGTTGCGTTGCCTCTATCCGCGCCACTGTCCAATCCCATCCCAAATCATATCCAATCGACGGGCGCTTCCTTCGTATCCAAACTCTCTGCGTGCAAGATCTAGGGTTTCTCGAAATGCTGCCCGCATTGCCGCGGAACCCCCAGCTGCAAACAAGGACTTACCTATTTGGATCAATTTTGCTTCGTCACTCGAATTGGTCCCAGTGTGATCGCCGCGGAAGTAGCCGCCAAGAATGACTGCGATCTGGTTGGCCGCATCAACAACAATGCGCTGAGAATCGACTTGTTTTTGCTCCGCTATTTCTGCCTGTGAGGCATCTCGGAAATTCCGCGAACCACACTTTATGCACTGGTTAAGGTAATCCAACTCGAACCCCCCGTCCTTAGCCAGTTGGATATGTCCACATGCTTCGCACTTCACCATCTTCATGCAGCCCTCCGAATGCCAGCCTTCGCTATCCTCGCAACGGCAGGAAGTATACGCCATGAATTATGCTCACGCTAGCAGTTCCCGTAGGCTCCAAACATGGTCGGTTAGACCGCTTTCCATGCGACGTGTGGCGAGGGCGGCATAACGATAGCCCAGCGTGAAGCGCAGCGAAACGCTGGGTAAGCTGGTTATAAAAACCCGAGCCCCTTCAGGGGCGCCACACCGCTAGTTCTTCACCGTCATGCCAGCTGAATCGACGGCTTTCTTGCCGGAGACGCCTTCCAGCCCTTGAAGAATTCCGCGGTACTCGTTCTTGTCGCACTGCATGGCGAGTCCGCCCTTTTTGTCGCCGTCCGCCCAGGTCAAGCCCACGAAGTGCTTTTTGGACTTGCTCAGCGCCATGAGGGCGCCAATACCGAGGCTGACGACCGCGAGGCCGATGGCAGCGCCGACCCTGCGGTGCACATCTTGCCCATAGCTGATCTCGGTGATCGCAGTGGCTGGTACTGTGACGATGTCCTTGTCTTTCTCCACGAACCGCACCTTGTCCTGATCGATGTATAGGTGCATACCGGTACCGGTCTTGAGGTCGGGCAACGACCCACCGTCGTAGACAACTTTATAACTAGCGTCCTTAGCGAAGACGGACAGTGGCATGAGAATACAAAGAACTACGGCCAGAATGGATTTCATGTAACCTCCTGGGAATACAAGCGCGCATAGTTCGAGGGTTGGCGCGCCTCGGAGTATGCATCTCGGAGGCTTAGTTGCTTGTGCCCGCCATCACAGGGGGACGTGATATCTAGGTGTGGCTCAGACTTGCTACCCACTTTTGTGGGATATGGCCGGAGCTAGCGCCATCGCGACCACGAATGGTTGCGGTGAAAAACGACGTGTGACGCAGGTCATGGACGCGCAGGCGCAATCTAGCTATAAAGGTTAGCCGAGGGTAGCCGGGGCCCCTTTGCTTACGTTCGATATTAGACGGTTGAGGCCGAAACAATGCCGATGGCAACTTCCACTCAGTCAGCAATCTCTCAACATCCTGCCGGTTCGATCTGGCGTCGATGGGACTTGCACATTCACACTCCTGATACGGCTCGAGAAGACCAATATGACGGCTGGGACTCATTTGTAGAGGCTTTGCGCGACCAGAAAGAGGTCGTGGTGCTCGGTGTAACGGACTATCTTTCGATCACTAACTACGAAAAGCTGCTTGCCATCAAGAACTCGCAGGGGCTCGGCGCCATCGAACTCCTGATTCCTAATATTGAATTTCGAATAGCGCCACCGACTAAGAAGGGTCATGCAATAAACCTGCATTTGCTTGTCGATCCATCGCAATCAGATCATATTGAACGGACGAAGTCGGCCCTATCTAGGCTCGCGATAACGTACCAGGGTCAACATTTCTCATGTGTGCCTAATGAGCTTCGCAACCTGGGCGCCAGATACGATTCTTCCCTCGACAGCGAAAAGCAGAAGTATTCGGAGGGCGTCAATCAATTCAAGATCGATCTTTCTGTGTTTCGCGACTGGAAATCAACGAGAAATGGTTATCCGATAACTGCCTTATTGCAGTTTCTGGAGGCGACGACGGGCCTTCAGGGCTGAAAGACGACGGGTGGGCAGCTGTTCGGGAAGAGTTGTGGAGATGGGCCGACGTCATATTTTCGGGTAATCCAAATAACCGAGAGTTCTGGCTGGCAACAAACACAGCCACGGAAGAAAAGGCGAGAAAGCTCGGCGCGCCAAAACCCTGCGTTCACGGTTCGGATGCGCATAGTTTAGCCAGCCTATTCAAACCAGATGAGCAAAGATACTGTTGGATCAAGGCCGATCCCACATTTGAGGGTTTGCGTCAAACGCTCTACGAACCAGAGGAACGGGTCTACATAGGCCAACAGTGCCCAAAATACTATGACAGCTCACGGGTCATCTCACAGGCTCAGCTCACCGGCGGTTTGTTCCCGGCGTTTCAAAACCTGCCGGTTGAGTTGAATCCGGGGCTGGTCGCCGTAATTGGGCCAAAAGGCTCTGGAAAATCGGCCCTAGCCGACTTGATCGCATATGCAGGGGCCGCTTATCCGGTCGATGACAAAACGACCTTTTTGCACAGAGCGAAGGATTATGTAAGCGGGTTACAAATCGAATTGTCGTGGGCGGACGGCAAGTCGGATAGAGCCGAAATAGGGGCAGCCCAAAAGGGCCAACAACTATGTCGCTACCTCTCGCAAAGTTTCGTCGAGAGACTCTGCTCCGATGATTATCGCGGTGCGGATCTAACTAAAGAAATCGAAGGTGTCATTTTCGGGCATCTCGACCCAACTGACACTTTGAACGCCTCAAGTTTCGCGGAGCTTCGTGAGTTGAGAACTCGCGATGCATCTCGGGTCCGTATTTCGATCGCGGCGAAGATAAATAGCTTAATTGCAGAAGACGAACAACTGCGCCAAGCGTTAAAGACAGTCCCTGAAAAAAAGAAACGGATTGAGGAACTCGACAAGGAACAGAAAGGCCTCGAAAAGCAGTTGCCGGAGGCGCGAACCGAATCTGAGGCGCAAGCACAAGTGAAAGTTACTGATCTCCGCCAGCATTTGATGAAGCTGCAGACTGTAGTCGGTTCGCATAAGCAGAATCTGCTGCGCATTGAGCAACTAGAAAATAAACTAGCTAGGTTCAGGGTTGATTTCAATGAGTTTCGCGCCGAATTCTTGACTTCCGTCCAGAGCGTGGGAATACCAGCTGATATTGTCGACGTGGAACTGACTGTCAAAGGCGAATCCGCGATTGCTAAAAAGAAGTCTGAAACCCAGATGTTGATCGAGATGAAGGAGGGCAAAGTTGCCGGGTTTACGGAACCAACTATTGCTGGGGTTACTGATGAGATCGCGAAAACTGAAGACGCCGTAGCTGTTGATCAAGCTAGGAAGACACAAACGCAACAGCTACAAAAGCGGATCTCAGCGATACTGCAAGAGATCCAGCGGTTGCAGGCCGAAGTCATGCAACTGCAAGGTCCAATGATGTTACGGTTGAATGCTTTGAGGGCCGAACGGCTGGGCGCTTACGAAGCGTTTTTCAAGTCGTGGCAGAAGGAGCAGGAAATCCTAGCAGAGCTCTATAGGCCGGTACAGGGGAAACTCTCACAGGGCGACAAAGAAGAGCAGAAGCTGGACTTTTACATCAAATGGGACATAGATGTAGACGGGTGGCTAGATCGGGAAACTCACTGTTCGACGCTCGAAAGGCTCACCCGTTTGGTGGTCCGTTAAAACTACGCGAGACAGTGGAGAGGCTTCTTCTCCCCGGTTGGACTTCAGGAGACCCTGAGAAAGTGATACTCGGCATGGACGCTTTTCTTCAAGAAATCAAAGACAAGAATGCTGAGTCGTGTCTGCGAGGGAGCGTTTCACATGCGATGCTGCTTGAATGGGTTTTCGACGATTCTCAGATACAGCTTAATTATGGGCTTCGTTATAACAGCACGGAACTGGAGAAGCTCTCACCGGGGACGAAAGGCATTGTTCTTTTGATTCTGTATTTGGCAATGGACATCGATGATAGTCGTCCCCTTATTGTCGACCAACCAGAGGAAAATCTCGACAGCGAGTCTGTATACTCGCTTCTTTCGCGTTACTTCCGGACGGCTAAGCGGCGGCGACAAGTAATCGTGATCACGCACAACCCGAATCTTGTCGTCAACACGGACGCTGAGCAGGTCATCATAGCAACGGCTGACAGACTGCACGGGGCGTTCCCCAATTTTTCGTACGAGACTGGGTCGCTGGAGAATCCTGTCATAAGAAGTAAGGTTTGCGGCATTCTTGAAGGCGGGGAGAAAGCGTTTCTCCAGCGAGAACGGCGGTACGCGTTGACGCATCATGCTTAACACCGGTCGCGGGAGGCCCGCTTAGGCACAACAAGGCGGGTGGCTTGGGCGACGAACCAACCAACGTGGGTGCCCCGTTCTAGCCCGATTTTGGCTAGGGCGGGGCCTATTCTTCGTCCCCTCCTAGGTGAATTCTCCGATTCCTCTGGGTCTCCGTTCCTCTGTGGTGAAAACCCGCCCAGGTTACTAAAGTACATCCCCCATGTACTTTCGTAACTTGACGCCCCACTCCGCCTCTGCAACCCTAGCCATGTTGTCTTGGTCGATTTCGCTGCCCGCCCATCGCGGTCGGCCTGTTGTACTTGGAGGAATTATGGAACTACGTACCTGTGACCATCTCAAGGAAGATGGCATCTACTGCAAATCTCCCGCCCTTCGTGGCCGCGACTACTGTTACTTCCACCTCAAGCTTCGCGGACGCCGCCTCAACATGGCCCGTGCCCGCGTCCTGGCCGCCGACCAGCCTCTCGACCTGCCTTTCCCCGAGGACATGCACGCCGTCCAGATCTCGCTCTTCGAGGTGGTCAATGCCCTCGCCAACAAACGCATCGACCACAAGGCTGCCGGACTCATGCTCTACGCCATGCAGCAGGCGTCAATCAATCTAAACAACAAGCACGCATCGCAGGGCATGTGCCATGCCGTCAAGCCCGATGAGCCTTTGCTCGCTCTAGAATTCCGTGATTTCGAGGAGCAGTATCGCCTGCCCAAAGGCATCGATCTCGAGGCCAACCCCGAGGTCGCCTTGCAGGAATCTGGCTCTCTTCCTGAGACGACGGTGGCCCACAATTGCCTGCCTATGGCAATTGCGGGTTCACATCAGGAAGCGCTCCCGGTCGAAACCGCCCCCGGTTTTCCGAATAACGACCAAAGAAGCGACAGGAAGAAACGGAGAAAGCATCGCCGCCGTGGCGAGCGCGTTCCGTTGCCGGTGCCGAAGGAACTCTGGCAGCACGTCGATCCAGACGCCCCTTTCCGCGCCTACACCAGCGATGGTCGCGAGTTGACCCGCAAAGATGCCGAGAGATGGCAAAAGAGAACGTACGAGCGGTTGGCCGCCTTCGCCATGTACGGCGACCCAGACGTGCCCGTAAACCTCGACGAGCCGCTCATCGACCTTGATAAGCGAAAGGAAGAAGAAGAATGGGAAGTCGCATAACCATGCGCAGACCCGCGCATATCTCCTTGCAGCTCAATATTTTACCCGCAAGTCCCACGGGCTCAATATTTTGCCGGGACTTTCGCCTTTCGCCCCCTATGTTTTCAATATTTTAGGGGAGAGAGGGGAGGGGGGAGGGGGTACCCATCCGGGCCGCCAAAGCGCCAAAACGGGAATTAGTTGCGTGGGCTTTCGCGGTAGGTGACGGCTTCGGCGACACCCATCCAGATATCGACCAGGCCCAGGCCGCTGACGACCCCGCGCACGAAGCCCAGCATCAGGAAATCCCGAACGGCGGGGTAGGAAAGCAGCAGGGAGTTGTCGGTCCAGAGCTTTGTCCAGGGAAGCACGGTCAGGATGATGCCGACTTCCAGGCAGAACAGAACGAACACTACCAGCCACAAGCGCTGCAGCCACAAGGCCGGACGTCTGGGCTTCTTCACCGGCGGCATCACCAGCAACGGACCAGATTGTGGAGTTATGACGTCAGGATCCGGCGATTCCTCGGCGAAGTAACTGGTGAGAGCTCGCGGCTGCGACACGGACGGATTGGTTTCCGCAGGTGTCCACCAACGGCCGGCATCCCTGAAACCGAATCCGGCATTTCTCCCGGGGCCCGAGAATTCCATATCTGCGGATTGTACAGGTGCAGCGCCGCAATACGCCCACGGAAAGGGACGAAGCGCAGACGGAAAGGCCCACGATTCCAAACCGGAAAGAGCTTGGGCGATCCGGCGGCCTATGCCCGAAAACCAGAACGGCAGGGACATTGCCCTGCCGCTAGATGTTTTGTGCCAACGCCGCACTACAGCAACTCTTCGTTCCAGTTCTCGAGGAACTTCTTGACTTCGACCATGAACTGGTCGGCCACGGCGCCATCGATGATGCGATGGTCGTAGCCGATACTGAGGTGCATCATGGAGCGGATGGCGATGGTGTCATTGCCTTCCTTGTCGGTGAGTACGACCGGCTTCTTGACGATGCCGCCCACGCCCAGGATCGCGACCTGCGGCTGGTTGATGATCGGCATGCCAAACTTAGCGCCGAAGATGCCCGGGTTGGTGATGGTAAATGTGCCACCCTGCACCTCGTCGGGCTTGAGCTTCTTGCTGCGGGCACGCTCGCCGAGGTCGGTGATGGCGCGCTGCAGTCCGACAAAGCTGCGCTCCTCGGCGTTTTTGACCACGGGCACGATCAGTCCCCAGTCTAGGGCGACGGCGATGCCGAGGTTGATGGAGGAGTGGTAGCGGATGTTGTCGCCTTCCACCGAGGAATTCACGATGGGCCACTTGCGCAATCCATGAACTACCGCGCGGGCGAAGAACGGGGTGAAGGTGAGCTTGTTGCCGGTCGCCGCCTCGAACTTGGCTTTCATCTTCTCGCGCAGTTTCACCACGCGGGTTACGTCCACTTCGAAGACACCGTGAACATGCGCGCTGGTGCGCTTCGACTCCAGCATGCGCTCGGCGATCTTCTTGCGCATGGTGGTCATGGGCACGACTTCGCCGGGCGTAACGCCTCCCACGGGCTGCAGCGGTGCCGTCACAGCGGGAACGGGCGCAGCGGCTGGTTCAGCAGGAGCAGAAACCGGAGCCGGGGCAGGCGCGGCGGCAGGAGCTCCGCCAGCATGTTTGGCGATGAACGCCTCGATGTCTTCCTTGGTGATGCGGCCGCCTAGTCCGGTGCCGGGAACCTTCGCCAGGTCCACGTTGTTTTCCTTGGCGATCTTGCGCACCAGCGGGCTGGAGCGGACACGTCCCTGGTCGCCGTTCTCGGGCTCGCCGTCGGCTTGTGGGGCCGGAGCCGGAGCGGGAGCTTGCTTCGCGACAGGCTCCTCCCCTGATGGCGGTTGAGCGGCCTGAGCCGGCGCGGTAGCCACCGCGGCTTGGGTTTTCGCAGGAGCCGGAGCACCAGCCGCGTCGCCTTCTCCGGCGATTACGCCGACCACGGTGTTGACCTGCACCGTGTTGCCGGCCGCGACCTTGATCTCCTGGAGAGTGCCCGACGCAGGAGCCGGGATTTCGGCGTCAACCTTGTCGGTGGAGATTTCAAACAGCGGCTCGTCGCGCTGCACTTTGTCGCCGGGCTGCTTGAGCCACTTAGTGATGGTTCCTTCGAAAATCGATTCCCCCATCTGGGGCATGACTACGTCTGTCGGCATGTTCACCTTCCGCGGGATGTCTGGCTTGAAATGAGAGCCGGTCGCAAACGGACATTATATCGCGTCAAGCGAGAGGCATAGCCGAAGCCTCACGCCTGATTGGTACACCAGGCACAATGCCAGCCGTTACGCAAACACCAGCACGCCACGGTTGCGCAGCTTGCCCGTGTGCATCAGGTCCAGCACTTTGCCCGCATCTTCCAAGGGGAACTCGGTGATGCGCGGTACGACGTGATTGTGCGCCGAGAAATTCAAGGTGGCACGAATGTCCTTGCGCCCGCCGGAGGGTGAGCCCATCACCTTGCGACGGCCACCGACCAGGTCCATGGGGCTGACGTGGATGTTGCCTGGTCCCACACCTAGCACGACCAGCGTGCCATCGGGCGCCAGGCCGGGAGCGGCTTCGGTGGCCGATTCGCTACTGGGGGCGGTGGCCAAAATGATGTCGGCCCCGCCGTCCCAATCGCGCAGAGCGTCGGCGGCCTTGCGGGCCCTGGTGTTGACGAAATACTCGGCGCCAAGTTCGCGCGCCTCCTCCTCCTTGTCGGGCGAGCCGGAAATGACCGCGACGCGCGCGCCCATGGCTTTGGCGTACAGGATGCCGAGGTGCCCGAGTCCTCCCAGTCCGATGACGGCGACTTTTTGGCCCGGCTGGAAGCCGGCATTGCGAAGGCCGTTAAACACGGTCAGGCCGGCGCACATCAGGGGAGCGGCGTCGGTAAAACTCAGGGCGTCCGGGATAGGCGCGACGTAAAGCGCCGGAGCGATCATGTATTCCTGATAACCACCGTCTTGATTAACGCCGGTTACCGTGCCAAACGGACACATCACTTCTTCGCCGCGCACGCAAAGATCGCAGTGCCCACAGGCCGAGAACAGCCACTGCATGCCGACACGGTCTCCGACTTTCGGCCAGGTGACGCCCTCGCCAACGTTCTCGACGACTCCAGCGACTTCGTGGCCGGGCACGCGAGGATAGGTGGCGAACGGAAAGTATCCCAACAACACCATAAGATCGCTGTGGCATGCGCCGCAGGCATGCACCTTGATCAGGACTTCTCCGGCCTTGGGTTGGGGGATCGGACGATCTTCAATAACAATGGGACTGTTCGGTGCTGTAACGACGGCTGCTTTCATGGCATCTCCTAATGGTGTTGCAGAAGTTGTTGGGAACGGGCGAACGAAGCAAAAATTCATAAGATGATCCGCGTCGGTAAAACGCTGCAGTGCGGGCAGAGGATGCCACGAATGTCTTCCGGGGCGACGAATTCTGGCAACAAGTCTGAATCCTTGATTTAGGAACGACCATCAAGATTAGGTAATTTCTGCTGAGTCCGCCGGGAAAAAGTCGAGCGATCACCAACTAGCTTCGAGGTTGAGCGATGATCAAATTCAAACTCAATGGGCAGGAGAGCACCTTTGACGGCGATCCGGACATGCCTTTGCTGTGGTATGTCCGCGACATTGCCGGCCTGAGCGGCACCAAGTTTGGCTGCGGTATGGGTTTGTGCGGGGCGTGCACCGCAACGGCAAGGCGGTGCGGTCCTTGCACCAGCGTCGCCCGCTACGGCGAAATCACCGCAAAGAACGGCGCGATCGAGCAGTCGAACTTCAATGACTATCCGGTGACCCGCATCAACGAGGCGCCCTATCAAACCAATATTCACCTAGTAGAGAATGACGCTCCGCCTGCGGGAGTGGGCGAGCCCGGCGTGCCACCGTTTGTGCCGGCGCTGTGCAATGCGATTTCTGCAGCGACAGGTCAGCGGATACGAGAACCACCGTTGTCGAAGCTGGATTTCAGCAAGACGGCGAAGAGCTAGAGCGGCGTCGCCGCTACGCGGCTCCAATCAATCTCTCACGCTATCCGGGGCTTGCGCTCCGGGCTCACTTCGTCGCCGCCGCTTCGCGGCTGGTTCGGGTCGAGGCTGAAACCATTGTCCAGCCGGAACCCTACGATTTGAGCCATGACCCAGACACCCGTGCGTGCATGAGGCTGGACAATGGATCGGCGTAGATAAATGTTGGCTCCGTCCAGAGAAACAGTAAAAATCTGAAGTTCGTTGCCTTATACCCGCCGCCGATCCTCTGACACTGTTCGTCTTCGATAGTCCAACCCAGTGGCGCAGCAAGAAGAGCCCGTGTTTCACCCCATCTGATGCACGATTTTGCAGATGGGTGCGCGTTTCTAGGGTTTCTCAGACAGGAAAATCAGGTGGAAAAAATAGAAACGGGAGCCTAACCCGGGGACGCGGGACCGCATCCAACAAGAAGCCGCGCATGGCCGAGCGCGGTCCAGGTGGAGAGGACGACCATGGCAAAACTCACCAAGCCGACTCGTGACAAGATATCGGCAACCAAGTTCGCATTTCCCAAACAGCGCAAAGAACCGCTGGAAAATGCCGCGCACGTACGCAACGCAGCCGCGCGTTTCAACCAGGTAGAGGGCGTAACCGAGACGGAACGGCGCGCCGCCTGGAAGCGGATCGAGGCCGCGGCAAAGCGGTACGGCGTGGAACTCAAGAAGTCCGCCTAAGCGATTCTTAGTGCCCGGCGATCCTGGCTCCCCAGTCAGCAGGGCCCACATCTCGCGCGTGCCGCGAGAACAGCCAGTGGTGTCCCTCGAGGTCTTCGACTCCATACTGACGCTCGCCGTAGTCGGTTTCGTGCACCTCCTCAACGATTTTCGCGCCCGTCGCTTTCGCCCTGCGGTAATGGGCGTCAACATCGTCGACGAAGATGGTCAGACACTGCGTCCAGCAGTTGGCTTGGGTTGGGGTGGCGCGACCGAGGCGCGCGCGTGTCAGCATGATCCAGGCGTTGCCGAGATGCATCTGCGCACCATCGGCCGGCTCGCCATAGCGGTAGTGTTCGACGAAGCCGAACACCTTGGAAAGCCAGTCAATCGCGTCAGCGACATCCTGATAAACGATGTGTGGCAGCAAAATGTCGGTTGGGACAGAGCGGTTCTTTTGCATTTGCAGATTCTCCAACGAGTCACCCACTCATTCGAGACCCGCGAGTGAGTGGGGCGGCCAAATCGTCTCGGAAGTCTAACTATCTTCCGGCGGCCGCAGTGCTGGTTCCGATGTCGGCGAACGAGAAGTGATTGAAGACGTTCTCCCACTTTTCACCGTCCACCTCCACGTAGGGATAGACGAAGTAATTTAGAGGGTCACCGGCCTGTGGCGGATTCAGAACCAGGTCGCGACCCATGGAAAATTGCACACGATTCACGTCGTGCGCGCCGAAGAAGTAATCCTTCTTGCTCTGGTCCTTCCAGGCTTCCGAGATATCCACCGGGACCCAGCCGTACTGCGAGTCATAGAACTCGGCCCAGCAGTGATAGCCGGGAATGTCTCCGGAGTTCTTGGCGGCGGGCAGCGGGAAGCCGATCTCGAAGCGCGCGGGGATACCTTGCGAGCGGGCCATCGAAATGAACACCGAGTGAAAGTCGGTGCAGTTGCCGCGCTTGGAATCGCAGGCCCATTCGGCGTCCCCGCGTCCCCATCCCGTGCCCGTCTTGTCGTATTTCATGGTGGCGAAAACGTAGTCGTACAGGGCGCGGGCGCGGTCCATGGTGCCGGTGTGTCCCTGCACCTGCTGGGCGGCGATGTCGGCCAGCTTGCCGGTGGTCGGAACCAACTTGTCCGGCGCGAGGTATTCGTTCGCTTCCTTCGCCGAAGCCTTGACCAGTTGCGGTTGCTGGCCATTGCGCGGCAGGCCGATGCGCTCGTGGCGGACGACGTCATATTGCACATCGAAGGTGTACTCGTCCTTCGCCGCTTTTGGAGCGACGGCGTGATAGATGGTGTTGCCGAATTTCGCGTCGCGACTCGCTTTCGCGGGCAGGTCGCCAGTGACGGAGACGATTTTCACATCCTGGAATTGGTCGGAGTGGGCCTGCGGAAACCAGATCTCGATCTTTTGTCCCGGCTGGACATTTTTTACGCTGAAGGCATAGTGGAAGGTGAAGTGGCGGCTCTGCTGCGCGACAGCGGACAACGACAGCAGCAGGACAACGGCGAACAGAAAAAGCTTGCGCATGGTTGCGGCTCCTTGACTTGGGTGCAGAGGGATTGAGTGAAACGACCGACCCGGTCCTTCAGGCAGGAACTACCGTCAAGTGAAGCCGCGATGAGGGGACATACGGTTCAGGACAACTGAATTGGGAGATGATACACCAAGTGCGCCGCTCGGCCGTGGCCTTGTCCACTCCCCGCCGCCCCACGGAGGCGGCCGCCCGGATTGGCGACGATTCGTCCAGAATCTCGACTCTCGTTTACGACAATCTTTGTGAAGACTGTCAGATGCACTCGAATTCAGGAGCACGGGTCGAAGAATCCAGATTGAAACAGCCTGCGGAATAGACTGAATGGTTTGTGCTTTTTCATTGTCAATTCACGCCGTTCCAACTGATGAGTTTGCAGCTCTTGCCCTGTATCTTCGTTAGGGACAGTTCTTGGCGATTTGTATTGCCGGCAGTGCTCGTCCAGTAGCCTTTGTACTGTCCATTCTGTGGAGGCGTGATCACCGCAACGCCATGGTCCGGATACGGTGCCTTTCTATTACGCGAATAATTTAAATTAACCTGGTCTTTACCGACCTTTCCTTCGTAATCAACATAGTAAGCATTTTCGTCATCGCCCTTCCAAGACATCGTCCCCAGTACGTCGTGCCCGTAGACTTTTAGACAGAGGTAAAAATCATTGCCTTCAATGCTGCCAGAGTACAGGCCAGCCAGGTTTGCAAAAGGTGGCGGGTCAAGAGCACGGAGTATTCGGGGCTGAAGAATCTCCCAACCAACAGTCACCACCACCAGTAGCAACACAAGTCCGCCTGCCGTGAAGGGATGCTTCTTCGCGAGTTTCCAAAACTCTATTACGCCCACTCACTCCTGTCCGGCTATAAGTTGAACAGAATCAACTGATTGGAATAATCGAGTAGATCAGATTGGGAGTTGCTATTCTGAAGTGCCCGTAAAATGGGCGTTTTCTCGAAAAGCGTGACACTGAGAATCTGTAGAATCTGGTAAAGACTGGCTTCCAGCTCCAACCGCTTGCGCACGATCGCCACCAGCACATAAATCGACACCGCGATCCAGATTTGCGTCTTCACCGCGTTCTCGCTGGTGCCGTAAAAGGCCTTGATCCGCAGATGCTGCTTGATCCATTTGAAGAACAGCTCGACCTGCCAGCGTTGCCTGTAGAGGTCAGCGATAGTCTGTGCCGGAAGGGTAAAGTTGTTGGTCAGAAACTTCAAGCGCTTGCTCCTCTCCGCGTCGAAGTAGCTCACCTTCCGTAGCGGGTCGGGATATGCCGTGGCGGATTCCAGGGAGGACAGAATCACGATTTGATCCGAGAGCACACCCGTACTCTTGTCCACAGGATGCGAGTAGCGCCGCTGCAGCAACACGTTCGACTTGGTGCGCACAACAAAGAAGGCCGAACTGAGGGTAAAGACGAAGAGCCGCTGAAAGTCGATGTAGGCCCGGTCCATCACGTAGAAGGCCCCAGCCTCCGGCATAATCTCGTCGAGGATGTTCACATCATGCACGGCCCCGCTGGTGACGCGGATAAACGTGGGAATGTTGCCGTGCAGATCCAGCAAGGTATGCATCTTGACGGCGGCCTTGCCTTGGCGAAACTTCGCCCATGGAAACAGCGACAAGCACAGATCAATGGTGGTGGAGTCTAGCGCATACAAGCTCTGATGCAGATCGACTCCCATCAGATCACAGGCGTGCAAGGGGCGGGCGATCGCAATCAACACCTGCGCAAAATCGGCGAAGATACGCCAGTCGTGGGATTCGTTCGCGTCGGCCAAAGTCGAGCGCGAGACTTTGCCGCGAAATCCCATGTGATACAGCTTGCTTTGTAGAGCACGCAGGCAGGACTCGATATCGCGCAGGCTCTCGCGATAGGTAAGTTGCGCGAAGGCCATCGCCAGTAACTGGTCCCAACAGGAAAATCCCCTGAAGTTAGAGTCGCCATGGTGGCGGGCCACACACTTCTGAAATTCTTTTTCAGGCAGATGCTGGACCAGTTGCGAGAACACGGTGCGGCCAGAGTTCATTCAGCATTGTTTCACCCTGCAAGACAGCCTGAAAAAGTCGATTTTGGCCATTTTCAATTGAAATCGTTCTCGCTTCGACCATGCGTTATCATGCTGATCTTCAATGGGTTAGGATGGCCTTCCGAGATTTTAGCCGGACAGTAGTGACTTTGTTCATATGGTGAAACTGCTCGGACCGGAACAATCTAGGCTGTATTTTCCTGATGAGAAACCCAAAATTATGGAAACCACGGCTGGCTTTGGGAATTACATCCATGAGGAACGTCGCGCCGCGCGCCTATTAGCATCGCTTGATTGTCTTAGAAGCCCGGACAAGGTTGTCCGTACCGAGAAACTGGTAACGGCAGACCGGGCGTTCATTAAGCAGTTCGATTGCTCACAATATCCGTACATGGTAGTGCTGGTAAGGGCAGAGGGCGATTTGCTTACACCTAGTCTATGCATGGGATTTGATCTGACAGAGGTGTGCTGAGGAAACGAACCCTTTGGGGACCCTGGAAATCCTGTTGTAAAACAGACAAGCCGCGAAGTAAGCGCTTCGCGAGCCGATTTCCAGGAGGTCACCCAAAAGGTGAAGAACGAGAGCAAGCATAGCGGCAAAACCCAGGCCCAGCAAGGCCCTCACACAGATATTCCGGAGCCCAATAAAATCGCGGGCTCGACCCCTTTCGACTTCAGCGGCAAGAATCTCACCCCCTACGGTGGTCTGTTTCCGGTGGCGACCCTGCTGGAGAAGCTGGGTTTCCAGCAGCTGGTAGAGGAAATGCTGACGGTGAAGCGAATTCCTCGGGCCATGGCCATCTATCAATTCGTACTGGCGATGGTGTTGGCCATCTACATCGGGTTTTCCCGCCTCAATCACATCCCCTTTGTGGCCCATGACCCGATGCTGACCGGGGTGTTGCAGGTGGGGAGTCTGCCAGGGCAGAGCACGTTCTGGCGGTTCTTGGCGTCATTGCATCTGACCGTAGCCCAGCAATTGTTGAAGCTGCAGCGAGTCTTGCGAGAACGGGTATGGGCCGCGGCGAACGTGCAGTTGCCCGCGATTACCGTAGACACCGATACCACGGTGCACAGCCTTTATGGCCACCAGATGGGAGCGCGCAAGAGCTACAACCCGAAGAACAAAGGAAAGAAAAGCTATCAGCCGATTCTCACTTTTATTGCCGAGACCCGCGAGTATCTCTGGGGCGAGCTGCGCAACGGCGACCGGCCCGACGGAAAGCAGATCGCACGCCATTTGGAGGAGGCGTTCGCGGCCCTGCCCGGCTGCGTTCTGCGCATCTTCGCACGGGCGGATGCCGGATTCTATTGCTGGCAGGCGGTCCAAGCCTACGAGCGGGCCAAAGCGCAATTCATCGTCGTGGCGCGCAAGACCTCCCGCCTGGTGGACCAGCTGCAAGCCGCCGAGTGGAAGCCGTCGCCGCAGACCGACGCCGACCAGCAGTGCGAATTCTGTTACCAACCGGAAGGCTGGGGCAAAGCCTACCGCTTCATCGCCCTGCGCTACGAGACAAGGGACAAGACGCCGCAAGCACACCAGCAGTATCAACTGTTTGCAACTCCGCAATACCTCTATCGGGTGTTCGTCACCAATATGGACGATGCCATCAACCTGCTGGTGTGGTTCTACCAGCAGCGGGCGGGGGCGGAGAATCTGATCAAAGAAGCCAATAATGATGCCGGATTAGCGGCGCATCCTTCGGGCCGCTGGGCTAGCAACTGCGTGCATTTCCAACTGGCGATGCTGGCCTACAACCTGAACTGCTGGCTGCTGCTGTTCAACCGGGAAGAAGCCGTGAAAACCGACGGCCTGAAGCACACCACCCTGGCTACGACGCGTTTGCGCTTTCTGTTTGTGGCGGCCAAAATCTGGCGGCACTCCGGGCGGGTAGGGATCAGCTACAGTGACCATTATGAGGAGCGAGGACTACTCCAGCGGCTGATGGACCGACTGCGCGAGATCACGGCGGGCCCGACAGGATTCCTGCCGGTGCTGGCTACGCCGCTGTCAGGCTAACTCGTGCATAGAATTCTATGCACGAGTTACCCATAGAACACAAGCACTTACAGTCCTCCGGAGGATGGAAGTCGACAGCCGACACGATTCAGCGAAGCATCAAGACGCGAACTCGCGGAAACTGAAAATCTGCTGAGAGTCGAAACTCAGCACGCAGCCCCAGATGAGGCCGGAGTGTGTGCATTATTCAGGTACCAACATGGACGATGAGATTGCTCGGCTGGCCTGGTTCTACAACCAAAGGGCGGCAGCGGAGAATCTGATCAAGGAAGCCAATAATGATGCGGGACTGGCGGCA
>Ga0097691_1000124_pt1 | contig 70860 bp, 70 predicted proteins | sample NGESurdeep072012_8_FD_72858 | JGI IMG/M metagenome (GOLD analysis project Ga0097691, IMG submission 72858) | Arctic peat soil microbial communities from Barrow, Alaska - NGEE Surface sample 210-1 deep-072012 | ecosystem: Environmental > Terrestrial > Soil > Wetlands > Peat ...
GGTTGTTGCTCTCTGTGCTACTCGTGTTCGGGCTGGGAACGATCGACCAGGCAGCGGAGGAACCCGAACCAGGCGTCGTCGCTGAGGCGGTACCGGCACCCAGCCCGAGGAACGCGATCGACGACACTGCGGCAATCACCAGTCTGATCAATTTTGCCATTCGGTATTGCCTCCCATGCCTACGCCAAGGCACACCGCCACGCCCCGACTCCACCTCGAACGACTCTTCGGAAGGTGACCCGCAGGAATGGGACTGACGACGTTCGTCGGCGAGCATCCAGGGCAACGATACTGCGCTAGGGCGCCAATGGCCCAGTCCGGAAAATGGATCGGGACTGAGGGTTCATTGCACTCCCATGCTGAGCATCGCTTGGGGCCCAGCGTTCTCATGATCGCCGGTGAGTACGCGATCGAACCGTTGTCGATCAAGGACCACCGAACCAGACTCATCGTCGCACTCGGCCATACGTTTACGTCCTACCTCCTGATCAAGACTCCGATCAGGCATGGGAAACCCCTGACAACTCACCTCCCAGGGCACCAACAGCAAAGGAAGTCACTTCGGCAATTCTCGGCACTTCGGATCTCAGGGGGGTTGGGTCCACCGTTCCGTGAGCTCCTGATGGCACCTTCATCCGATGCCTCAGCCCCGAAAGATCCCGTCATCGCTCAAGACTGATCCGGTCAAGGTCAACGAGTTGCTCGTCGGTCTGCCCGACATCACCGTGCTCGGAGGAATCCGCCACCCTGACGACGCGGTTGAGCTCCACATCCAGACGAATGCCGCTGTGGATGGGTGCATCTCGTGTGGGTCGGTGGCCACGCTCAAGGGATGGCGGGTGGTCGCCCTGGTGGACCTGCCGACCTTCGGTTCGCCGGTCAGCCTGCACTGGCACAAGCGCCGGTGGCGCTGCCCGGAGGCGACATGTCCGGTGGGTTCGTGGACTGAGGTAGACGAACGGATCGCCGGGTCGAGGCTGAAGCTGACTGATCGGGCCGGACGTTGGGCCACTTTCGAAGTGGGCAAGAACGGCCGGACCGTCAATGAGGTGGCGGCAGTGCTGGGCTGTGACTGGCACACCGTCAACGACACCGTGCTCGCCTTCGGCGAGGCACTGATCGACCACCCGGACCGTTTCGGTGCGGTCAGCGCCCTCGGGCTCGACGAGCACCTCTTCGTGAAGACCGGCCAGCGCCGCATCCAGCACTTCGTGACCGCCCTGGTCGACGTGAAACGTGGCCAACTGCTGGACCTGGTCCCCGACCGGAAGAGCGAGGAGCCCAAGCGCTGGATCAAGCAACGGGGAGAGGAGTGGTGTGCCGGCGTGCACTCGGGGACGCTCGACCTGTCCGCCACCTATCGCAGCGTGTTCGACGAGGCATTACCCCACGTCCGACTCGTCGCCGACAAGTTCCACGTCGTCCGCCACATGACCACCAAGCTCGACGAGTGTCGCCGACGGGTCCAGAACGAGACGCTTGGGCACCGGGGCCGGAAGAACGACCCGCTGTTTCGGGTCCGACGCCGCCTGTCCATGGCCGCCGAGCGCCTTGACAATGAGGGCCGGGACAAAATGCTCGGGATCCTGCGCGCCGGCGACCCTCAAGGGGACGTCCAGGCCGCCTGGTGGGCCAAGGAGGCCGTCCGGGAGCTCTACGAGGTCGACGACTCCTCGCTCGCCGGTCGCTTCATCGACGAGTTGATCACCGACATGGCCGATCGTGACTGGCCCGTCGAGGTGCGCTCGATGGGACGGACACTGGCCCGATGGCGGGAGCCGATCATCGCCTGGCACGACCTGCGGATCTCGAACGGGCCCACGGAGTCGATGAACAACCTGGCCAAGCGGATCAAGCGCGTCGGGTTCGGATTCCGGTCGTTCCGCAACTACCGGATCCGCACCCTTCTCTATGCCGGCAAGCCCGACTGGTCACTGCTGCCGACGTTGCGCGTGGCGGGCTGAACCAACGGGAGGCAGTTCGTCTTCGAAGGTCGTCGTCGCACACTCGGGGTTCGGACAGCGCCAGCGGCGTGCGTGCCACACGAAGATGACCACCTTGCCGAACAGCCGCTCAGGATCGACCAGCTCGCGCACGGGCCGTCCAACAGGTTCTGCTTGCTGGCCGCACGCAGGGCACGACGCCTCGGCGTCGAACGTCTCGATCAGCACCCGGTGTGAACGGTGCTTGGGCTCGAGCCCGATGAAGTGGACGTCCTCGATGCCCAGCATCACGTTCATGATCTCGAGCTGACTCTGGCCAGTAGGCACTTCGCCCTCAAAGGCGATCCACTCGTCATCGTCGTCGAGCTCGTCGATGTCCATACCGAGAGTCTGCCTCCGGCCACCGGACCGCACCGCCCTCGCCGCCGGTCAGGCTCACGAACCCCCGTCAGATCCGAAGAACCCAATTCTCAGCCCTCAGCCAGACCCACCTGGAGTGGTCGGAGTGATAGCCAGTTGGCCATGCGCTGCCCCGGTCACGTATTGAACGTAGATGGCGGTGAAGTGGAATTGGATAAACTAGACCTGCACGTCATTGATGATGGGCTCACACATGGCGGCGCATACCCACGATTCGGTGGAGATGTAATTCACACCGCTGGTCCTTGATGCGCCAACGTCGTCCCACAGTTTGGCGACAGCTCTTTCGCCGGCCATACGGCGCACAATTGGACATTTCCCATGCGCGCCGGCAGGCACTCCGCTATGTAAGTGGGCGGCCTAACCCTTGGAGATCCGAGCGTTCTTGGATTCAACGGCTACGAACACCTCGCCAGTGGTCGGATTGATACAAGTCAGACGGCAATCGGTTGGGCGGTCGCTCGGAGGTCGATATTGCTGGTGCGAGGACCATATTTGTGCTTCTTGACAACGAAATCGCACGGCGCCAGACTTCGCTGAACCATCGACTGGGCAGGGCGGAAATGCACGACGGTACGGCAAATTTCGATGATGTCACGGCGGCGACCCAAGAACCTCCCGCTGTCGGTACTGCGCCCCCAACGGGACCAGACGATGTTGAGCGCTTCCTCGACTCCGGCGACGAAGCCGGCACAGCACCTGGAGACCGGAAGTTCCGCCCAGATGTTGAGGGCCTGCGCGCCATCGCCATTCTGCTCGTTGTCCTCTTCCATGCAGGAGTGCCTCGCCTGACTGGTGGGTTCATCGGTGTCGACGTCTTCTTTGTCGTGTCAGGCTTTGTGATTACCGGGCTGCTTCTGCGGGAGCACGCATCGTCGGGCAGCACCCGACTCCTAGCGTTCTACGGACGTCGAAGTCGACGGATCCTCCCGGCAGCGACCTTGGTCATCATCGTGACAGTACTGGCCTCCTACCACTGGCTGGGTTTCCTCACTGGCAACGAGACGGCACAGGTTGGAAGGACAGCGTCCCTCTTCTACGCGAACTTCCATTTCATCGCTACCGGGACTAATTACCTCGCCTCCCAGGCGCCACCATCGGCGCTTCAGAACTTCTGGTCACTGTCCGTTGAGGAGCAGTTCTATGTCCTCTATCCAACACTGTTCATACTGGCATGCATGTGCCTGAAGCGGGTCGACGTCCGGCTGAAGTTGACGGGCCTGCTGCTCGCCAGCATCGTGGCGTCGTTCGCCTGGTCGATCCATCAGACCTCAGCGAATGGCGTCGCAGCGTTCTTCTCCCCGTTCACCCGAGCTTGGGAGCTCGCCCTCGGAGCCCTGGTGGCCGTCGCCAGTGTCAAATGTGCCCGGATCCCGCGGCCAATCGCTCTGGCGATGACTTGGGCGGGTATTGCCGGTATCCTTGTGGCGGCATTCACGTTTACGACTGCCACTCCGTATCCGGGATCGGCGGCGGCGCTACCGGTTGTCTCGACCGCGTTGGTCATTGCTGGCGGTGCCGCTCGGCCCCGATTCGGAGGGGAGTTACTGCTTGGCATGCGACCGTTCCAATGGATGGGGAAGGTCTCTTACTCTCTCTACCTCTGGCACTGGCCAATACTGATCATTGCTGGCCAGTACGCGGTGCATCCCTTGTCAGTTCGCGACAACCTGCTCTGGCTCCTGGCGGCGCTCGGCTTGTCGATCGCGTCATACTTCCTAATCGAAAACCCCATCCGACACTGGAGATTCATCGCCAGATCCGGGATTCGGAGCGTCCTGACTGGAGCGGTCCTGGTTGGGCTGTCACTCGGGATCCTATCGTTCGAGATCGCAAGCCACTCGTGAGCGTGTCGGCTTGACATGCTTCTGCTTAGCCAAGGATGGTACTGGAATACAGGGACCTACGACGCGTTTCCCGGATTGGCTGCATTCTCAACAAGTACAATGTTCGCGCAATCGATTCGGGCGACGTTCAAATGACAGGGAAACGAGATCTTCGGCTCGAGGAAGAACTGCCGCCTCAATCCCGTGTGACGATTCAACCAATGGAGACAGACAATGATAAATAAGAGAGTTGGCATGCAGTGCGCCGGAGGGACATTAGTTTCCATCTTGTTGCTGTTGCTGGCCGGATGTGGCTCCTCGGCTCCACCTTCATCAGCAGGGACCTCGCCGACGGTGGCAACCTCGAGTCCAAAGGCAGCTTCTACAGTTGCCTCCCTGACCACGGTACTCAGTCAGGTTACGGCAGCGTCAACAATTCAATCGGTCCCGGCGAATCTTGAGCCTACCCTCCAGCGCGCATCGGTAGATAATGGCTATGCGATCATGGCACGGGGTTGCGCTGCAGGTCCGCAGACCACCTCCATCGATGTTGCGTCATGCACCTATGGGGACGTTACAGGAAAGCATACGGTGGTGATCTTGGGCGACTCGCATGCGGCGATGTGGCTCCCAGCGTTCGACCTTATTGGAAAACGCGCCGGCTGGCGAGTCATCGATCTAAATAAAGTAAACTGTGGCGCCGCTGACATCGAGTACTTCTTGCAAACTGCGAATCGGCCATATCCAGAGTGCGACACTTGGCATTCATGGGCGATTGGCGAAATCAATAAGTTGGATCCGAGCTTGGTTGTACTGACGAGTCATGTATCCAAGGGCATTTCTGTGCCGGCGCCGCTCAGCGCTGCTACTTGGACCAGTGGGCTCGACAAGACTCTCGGTCTCATCTCGTCACCAGGTACGAAGAAGGTCATCCTGGGTGACGCGCCATACTTGACGGCCGTCACAGCAGGAGGCGGCACTACCCCGCAGGCACCGGCCAACTGCGTGGCTGCGCACGAGGGGAGTGTCCAATCTTGCTCTGTCCCGGTAGGTGACGCAGTCTCGGGCGGCTATCACACTGCAGAAGTGACTGCGGCTCAGTCTGCTGGTGTCCCATATATCGATGTGGTTTCTTGGTTCTGTTCGACGGAATGTACCGCCATTGTCGGAAACAAGCTTGTGTACTCGGATTTGTATCACATTACAAAAACGTACGCAGAGTACCTATCGGGCGTCCTCGGAGATTCTGTTCAAACCGAAATGACGGGTAGCTCGGCAAGATAGCCGCAATACATGACGACGTGATGATCCATTATTGCCCAAGACCCACCCGGGGACGTCGTGCGCGACGCTGTTCGTCGCCTGTGGTGCGACAGCTCCGTATAAGTTCGTCCATGGTGACGGACTTCCGCAGAGGCTCAGGTTCCCCTAGGGGCTCCTCGGATCCGAGAGGGATTGACTGGTCCGTGTCCTTGGCAGATCGGGAGTCGTAGCCTCCGGGAATGGCTGGTCCCGAGCCTCTGGATCCAGCAGATGTGCTCGCCATTATGTGACGTACGTACGTCACATACGCAGTACCTTCGGCAGTCACTTCAATATGGCGCCACCTGGGCAATCCCGCCCGCCCGCATGGAATGGCGACGGCGACTTCCAAGAGTCCGGACATCAGAGGACGATCGGAGCTGTGCAGATCGTTGGGTGTTTGGAACTATGTCCGGAGCGTGCCCGCACGGGCCCGTTCGGCGAGATGATCGGCAAGGCGGACGGCGAATGCCACGATCATGAACGTCGAGTTGGCCTGGCTGGAGGTCACGAACGTCGAGCTGCTCGCCACGTACACGTTGGCGGCATCGTGCACCTTCAGTTGGGCATCCACCACCCCGTCGCCGGGCAATTCCGACATCCGGGTCGTTCCAATCTGATGGAACCCTCCGCCCATTCGGGCCGCCACCGTTGCCGACACGTCGGAGTCGGTGTAGTCGAGCCGACCCACCCCGGATGATCGCAGATAGGAGTCCCAGTGCTCGTGGGCCTTCACGACACCGTCGATGTCGGCCTTCGAGAAGCGCAGGTCGACCGCCAGTTTGGGCATGCCGAGCACGTCGACGTCACGGGTCAGGGTGACCCTGCTCTCCCGGTTCGGGAGATGCTCGCTGTGGTATTGGAACGGGTACCGGTTGTCCTTGTTGTAGACGAAGAAGCCCGGCGCCCGCCGACCGCGGACCAGCAGTCGTTTTGTGCCGAACTCAGCCATGAACCGCCCGGTCGACAGCGGGTGGCGGGCGATGTTGCGCAGATGTGCTCCCCACCCGGACACCGATGTACGGCCGTAGGGGGTCCCGGGGATCTCGACCCCGGTGAGCGACAGCCGCTGCGCATCGGGAGCCAGCTTCGGACCCAGGGGCGACTTGAGTGCCAGGTACACGAATGAGAGCTGACCACTCCCGTGGCTGGCGTCGGCCAATTCGGGATTGGTGATCCAACCCGTGATGTTCGGGAGCTCGTTGGCGAGTTGGAACTCTCTCGTGAAGGCGAACCGGCGGCGGATGTACACCCCATCGATGTCGCGCTCGTAGTTGTACACCGTCGATCGTGGAGGGGTGGTGAACTGCACGGTCGAGGCCACACCTTCGACATGGGCCATGTACCACCGGCCGAGTTGGTCGGAGCTGTTGCCGAGCTGCCCCCCTCGAGGGCCTGCTGACGACAGCAGCAGGCGTGTGCTCTCCAGTCCCCCGCAAGCGACGACGAAGGCATCCGCCTCGACGAGCACCGTTCCGCCAGCCAGGGTCCGGCACCGGAGATGGTCGGCCACATTGGATTCCGGGCGGCACACGATCTCCGTACACGTCGCTCCCGTCACCAGCCTGACATTCGCCGACCGGCGCAATCGCTCCCCGTGGGCCCGGCCGAAGTTGGTCGGCAGCGACCATCGCTCCAGGTCGGAGGTCGTGACCTCACCGTCGACGAGGCCGGGGACGATGCCCTTCGCCAGATGGGTCATCCCGATCGACGAGAACACCGCCCGACCGCTGAGGAACCAGTCACTGGATCTCTGGAAGTAGGTCGCCATCTCGTCGTACGTCACGGGCCACTGCGCAGAGCCGACGAAGGGCCTGGCATCGAAATCGACCGGATCGTACGGGACGCAGCGCCCTCCCCAGATGATCGAGGCTCCTCCGACCTGTCGCCTCACCGCTATGGTCACCGGCGCGTGTGTCTGCGGATCGCACAACGTGGCATCCGAGAGTTCCTGCGCGGCCCGATTGAAAGTCTGGTCGCCACTCTCGATCAGCAGGACCCTGACTCCACGGTCTGCCAGTTCCAGGGCCGTGACGATCCCCGCAGGGCCGGCGCCGATGACGGCGACGTCGGCCCGGATCGTCGTCTCGTCGGTCATCCGGCTGAAGTCCTCAATCATCCGATGCCACCAGTCCCGGTGTCCGGGCACGCACCGCGGCGGCCAGGGTCACCACTGCATCATGCTCGTGAGCGAACGCCGCTGCCGCGTAGTCGTCGATGCCGGCGACCGCGTGCGCCAGCCGCTCGTGCCGGGTGGTGGTGAAGAGCACCGGCTCGGATCGGTTCCTGCGGAGCGCCTCACGCAGCAACATGGTCGAGACGTGTTCGCTCCTGCCGACGTCGAAGCCCAACCGGTCGCTCCACACCTTGGCCTCGGACGGATCATCCGAGAAGTAGCTACGCAGGGCGGGCAGGGCGCGGCCGAAGGCGCCGAATGTCATCGTCGCCTTGTCGGAGGCTCCCTCCCAGTGACTGGCGTCGTCGAACAGGTCGTCGCGGAACTGCAGGAATGGTGAGCGGTCGATCAGATCGGCCAGGCCGCCGTCCGGAATGTTGCTGTCACCGGCGATGCCCCAGCACCGAACGCGCCCCGCTCGGACCTGGTCGTCGAGATACCCGATCAGCTCCGGGGCATCCGAGGCGACACCACCAGCGGGGTCGTGGAGCGTGAAAATGTCGACGTGGTCGGTGCCCAGGGCGCGCAGGCTCCGATCGAGGCTGGACCGCGCCGCCTCGGGGGAGTAGCCGATCGAGTGGTAGAGCCGTTTCCCGAGCTGCCCGGCATGTGGACCCCGTCCCGCCTGTTGCATCTCGGTTCCCAGTTTCGGCAGTTTGGCCAACAGGACCCGCACCGGCATTTGGACCGCACCGGCCGCCCGACCCATGGCAGACACGTCGATGCCGAACTTCGTCGTCACCGTCACGTCATCCCTCCGACGGGCCAGCAGCGGAGCCAGTTCCGATTCGGCTCGGCCCATGCCGTACATGGGCGCCACGTCGAAGTGGCGAAACCCCGCGTCATAGGCGGCGTCGATGAGGGCGCGGCGCTCGGTCCTGCCCGGGAGCCGGAACGCCCCGGCGCAGCCGAACCCGAGTTGCGTCGTCGTGATGGAGGTCCCTCTCAGTGTGACGGTATGCACACCCGACAGTCCCCGTGAGCTCTGTGTGGTCCCAAGCGTCGTCCCGCCGTCGGGCGCAAGATCTGGAGGTCCACCAGCAGTCCAGGTCGACTGCGCCTCCGAACACAGCGCGCCAGGGGGGCCGTCGTCATCGGGACGTCTTCCGGTCACCCAGGACCTCTTGGACGTACAAGAAGGCCCCCTCTGCGAACCCCTTGCGGGCAGCCCGCAGGAGATCCCGGGGAAAGTCGTCCGGGAGGTGTCCCGAGCGCATGTTGTCCTTCTTCGGCAATAGATCGCTGAACCCCTGCGGGACGACCTTGACCATGTCCGCCAGCACCCGGGGATCCGATCGGAACATGCTGGCGTAGAACGCCGAAAGGCCCGCGCTATAGCCGAACAATTGCCCTCGGAGTTCGTCCATCGTCCGGCGATGGAAGTGCCAGGTGACTGCCGACGGCCAGTGGAGCACTGCCTCTCCCGACCGCAGCAGGCAGGCGAAGGCTCTCGTCTCCTCGCCACCATGGGTCCGGGTCCCGGCTCCGAGATACTGGTCGAATCCACCGATGCCACGTAACGCCTGCATCCGGAACGCCATGTTCCCGCCGGCCCCGAAGCCCGGAAGTGGGTACATGGCGTTGCGGACCGTCGTCGTGCCCGCTCTTAGGACCTCCGGTTCCGTGCCCCTCCCTTTGTTGAATCCGCCGTACTGCTCGAAGCGCACCTGCGCCTCCGACTCGAGTTCCGCGGGGAGCATGAGGCCGGAGACCGCGGCCGGGGCACAGTCCTGGGCGAATCCCTGGCGGAGCCTCCGGATCCAATCGGCATCGGCCACCTCGTCATCATCGATCCAGGCGACGACGTCGGTCTCGACGTGATCGAGTGCCGTGTTCCGGGCCCGGGACAGGCCGGGACGAGGCTCCACCACGTAGGCGGCGTTGGCCATTGCGAGTTCCTCGACCACCAGCGCGGTGCCGTCCGTGCTCGGGGCGTTGTCGACCACCAGGATGTGGATGTCGGGATCCGACTGGTTCTGAAGACTGGCCAGGGCTCGGCGGAGGTCCGTCGGCCGGTCACGGGTGCAGATCGCAACGGTCACGCCGAGCTGTGGCCCCACTGGAACGTGATTCGCGCCGAGGTGGCCCTCTACGCCGTCGAGACCCGTCGCCTTGGCGATCTCTCGGAGGTCCACCGACTCATCATCGGGGACCGCCCAGAATGACAGGGCGGTCGGAACTCCGTTCGCACGCGTGAGGCAGAAGACGCTCTCGAACCGTGCGACGTCGACACGGGCTTCACCGAGTGCATCGATTCCGGTGGCGTCGACTTCGACGACCCGCGCTGGAGCCCGCAAGCCGTCTCGTTCGATTCGCCGCATCCTCGGTGCCTCCTCTGGGCGCCAATCCTAGAGCACGGGCGCGCCACGACCCCAGCCGAATCTTGACGACGATCGTCAGAACCGTCGGCCGGTCGCCTCGCCCGTCGACCGGCCGTCGGTCGGCACCGGCGTGCGCCGCGCGGCGACCGTGCCGGTCCATGGGGACACCCTATGCTGACCCGATGCCACCCGACCTGGCCCATGCCGAGGGGCCTGGGGGTAGCGGAGGGCTCGGATGGAGCCGGCGGCGGATCCCCGATGTGGTGGCGATCATGCTGTGGATCGTCGTCGCCGCACTCGCGCTCGTCGCCGTGCTGCGGATGGTGGCATGGGACGCACTCTCCCCGCTGGCCATCCTCAACGCTCTGACGGTGGTCCTCTACCTGCCGGCCTGGCCGATCGCCGTGGTCGGTGCGCTCGGTCGCCGGCCGGTCCTGGCGGCGGCCGCCCTGGCCGTCGGGATCGCCCAGCTGGTCTTCCTGGCTCCGGAGCTCACGGCCACCCAGCCGTTGCCGGCGTGGACCGCGCATGCGCCGACCTTCACCCTCCTCGATGCCAACGTGTACTTCGAGAACCCGTCGATGTCCGGCTATGTGCAGCAGATCCGACAGGTCCGACCGGACGTCGTCACGCTCGAGGAGTGCACGCCGAACGATTTCGCCCAGCTCCAGGTCGGTGGCGCGCTGACCGGGCTCCCCTACAGGTTCGAGGTCTACGGAACCGATCCCTTCATCTTCTGCATTGCTTCGCGCTACCCCTTGTCGAACACCCGCGTCGAGCGTCTCGGCGAGCACCCGCTGGCCGTCGAGACAGTCCTCGCCCTCCCGTCCGGACCCCAGCCGCTCTGGGTCGTCCACACCATCGCCCCGCTCTCGATCTCGTTCACTGCGTGGAGGGCGCAGCTCACCCAGATCGACCGCCTCGTCCGCGCCCGGGGAACCGATCGGCTCCTCCTCGTCGGCGACTTCAACGCCACGTGGAACAACCAGGGATTCCGTCAGATCCTGTCCAGCGGCCTGGTCGACGCGGCCGCGGCCCGAGGTCAGGCGCTGACCATGACCTGGTCCCAGACGATGTCACCGATTCCGCCGCTGCTGCGCATGGACCACCTGCTCACGGGTACCGGTGTGGCCGTCATGCGCCTGGCGGTCGACCATGGTCCCGGCAGCGACCATCGGGACCTCGTGGCCACGGTGGCCACCCGCTGAGCCCTCGGGAATCGAAGGGCACGCGTGCGACCGGGTCCCGTGGCCGATCAGGGAGTGACGTCGTCCACCGTTGACAGGCGGGACCAGGTGGTACCCGGTCGCCGGGGGAATGCAGCGTTGCGCAGGGTCGCTTTGCGCGCCCCACGGGAGCGCTCGATGTGGATCGTGCGGAGCACCCGCAGACCGTCACTGAAAGCGTTGAGGTTGCTGGCCCCGAAGACGCGGTTGCGCTCGAAGCTCGGCACCTCGAAGACTCGAAGCCGGGCCTTGGCGACGCGGACATTGATCAGCGTCTCGACCTCGAACCCGTCGCCCCAGAGCATCAACGACGAATCGCTGTCGTCCGGTGACCCGGGATCGAGCCCGATGATGTCGAGACAGTCGCGCCGGAAGGCGTTGTACCCGTAGCAGAGGTCGGTGTAGCGGGTCCCGTAGAGCAGGTTGACGATCTTGTTCAACATGAAGTTGCCGTACTGGCGGAGCCGACTGATGTCGCTGCTCCCCGCGCCGGGCATGAACCGGGATCCCTTGGCGAAGTCCGCACCCTGGCGGAGCGCGTCGATGAACCGCGGGATCTCGGCCGGATCGGTGGAGCCGTCGGCATCCAACATCACGATGAAGTCGCCGGTGGCGCGGGCGAAGCCGCACGTGAGGGCGTTGCCCTTCCCCTTCCGGTTCTGACCGATGACGATGATGTCGGGCATGTGCGAATAGGCGACGTCGACGGTCTCGTCGGTCGAGTTCCCGTCGACCAGGATCACCTCGTGGAGCCCGTCGGGGAGGTTGTCCAGGACGTGCGGCAGGTTCTTGGCCTCGTTCTTGGCGGGGATGACCACGCTCACGGTCGGTCCGGGTCGCCCCGAGCGAGCGCCGGGACCCTTGAAGTCCGCCCGCCGGATGACGGAGAAGCTCGGAGCCTCGAACGTGGCGTCCGGCTGCGGCTCGTCGTCGGCGAAGGCGCGCTCGATTTGGCTCATCGGAGACACCCGAATCCGAGTTGGATACCACCGTTCACCGGAGGGGATTTTGGCCCAAGGTCGAGCCAGTCACGTAGCCGAAATGGTGCGGCACTGGTCATTTGGCCCTCGCACAATAAGTCATATGGCCCCTGATGTAGTCCAAACCCGACATGACGCCATCCCCGAATACGACCGAGGCCCTAACCGCCGGGCACGGCCCATCCGACCCGGGAGCCGATCGGACCAAGCCCTGTCCGCTGGAGGCAATTGTGAAGCCGCGCCACAAGCGACCTTCGGATCTTTGCAGTCCGAGTCGCGCCAGGTCAAGGTTCCGCTCGCGTATCCCCCGCTCGGTGGTCACCTGTCTACGCAGAGTGATTCAACCTGCAACTATTGATGGCAAATTGACTGCGGCCGGCAACTGGGTTCCGGAATCTGGCGGCAAGCAATGCGCCTGCCCGGACCGGACGCGCGCGGGTCTATTTCCCGTTTCCCCGTCGGCTCATCAGTTTCGCAATGGCGCGTGAGATGAGAGAATGGTCACGTGGCATTCCGGATTGGGGAGGTGCGTCCCCTCCAACTCGAGGTGGAGGGGACGGCGGATCCGGGCGCGCCCGCGTCCGGCACCTGGCGATCGACGGCCCCCCGCCACCGGATCGACATCGTCTGCTTCTCGTTGGACCACCCGCGACCGGGGGACGAGGCGGTCCTCGCTCCCGAGGAGCGCGAGCGGGCGGACCGGTTCCGGTTCGCCCGTGATCGGGCCCGCTACGTCGCCGGGCGGGCCGAGTTGCGCAGGCGCCTGGCCGACCGGTGTGGCGTGTCGCCCGGACGGCTGCAGCTCCTCGTCGGACCGCAGGGGAAGCCTCGGCTGGGAGAGCAGCGGTCCGTGGACTTCAACCTCTCCCACGCCGGAGGGTGGGCGCTCCTCGCCATCAGCACCGGGATCACCGTGGGCATCGACATCGAGGAGGTCGAGCCGGGCATCGCCGCGTCCGGGGTCGCCGAGCACTTCTTCGCACCGGCCGAGGTCCGTCACCTCCTGTCCCTCCCCGAGCGTGACCGCGACCTGGCGTTCGTGCAGTGCTGGACGCGCAAGGAGGCCTACCTCAAGGGCAAGGGCGGGGGCCTGTCGCTCCCGTTGGACGGCTTCGACGTCAGCTTCGGGCCGGGTCGACCGGCCCGCCTCCTGCGGTCCGACACCGACCCGTCGGACTGTCGCACGTGGACGCTTGTAGATTTGACCGAGATCGTCCCCCCGCGCTTCGTCGCCGCGCTCGCGGTGCACGAGGAGGCGGGCGGATTCACCTTCGGACCAGATGCAGACGAACGAAAGGGTACGACATGAGCGGAATCCGTGGCACCAGGCGGCAGGCGATCGGACTCGACGAGGCTCTGGTCTCGTCTGCGCCGATCGAAGGTGCCGAGACACTGACGGCGTTCACGCCCGCCCGCGCCGGCGTCGACCTGGCGTCCTGGGCCAAGGAGCACCGCGAGGAGGTCGAGGCGCAGCTCCAGTTGAGCGGCGCCGTCCTCTTCCGGGGGTTCGGCCTCGACACCCCCGCCGCGTTCGAGACGGCCTCCGATGCCCTCACTCCCGGAGGGCTCCACGGTGACTACGGCGACCTGCCCCGCCAGGCGAGCAGCGGCAACATCTTCCTGTCCACCCCGTACCCTGACGACCTCCAGATCCACTTCCACAACGAGAGCTCCCACCTCTCCACGTGGCCGATGCGCATCTTCTTCAACTGCGCCATCGCCGCCCGCGAAGGCGGCGAGACCCCGATCCTCGACTGCCGGCGGACCTACAACGAGCTCGACCCGACCCTGATTGCCGAACTGGAGGCGAAGGGTCTGACCTACGTGCGGAACTTCACCCCCGGCATCGATGTGTCCTGGCAGTCCTTCTTCGGCACGTCCGATCGGGACGAGGTCGAGGCGCGGTGCCACGGCGGCGACGCCCGCTGCGAGTGGGTCGGCGACGACGCGCTCCGGGTCCGCCAGGATGCCGCCGCGGTGCGGATCCATCCGGTCTCCGGCGAGCGGGTCCTGTTCAACCAGGTGCTCCTCCATCATCCGGCCGCCATCCCGGACTCCACCCGCGAGGCGCTGCTCGAGCTCTACGAACTCGATGCCCTTCCCCGCAACGTCACCTACGGGGACGGCACCGTCATCCCCGACGAGGCGATCCGGTACCTGATCGACGAGTACGAGACGCGCTCGGCCCGATTCCTCTGGGAGGCCGGGGACATGCTCATGCTCGACAACATGCTGGTGGCCCACGCGCGGGCACCGTTCGTCGGGCCACGCAAGATCCTGGTCGCCATGGCCACGATCAACCACAGCTGACGCCGTGGCGTCCATCCCGGATCGATCGGTCACCGCCAGGCACGACCTCGTCGTCGAACCGCTCGTCGGGAGCTTTCCCGCCTTCCTGCAGGTGGTCTCCCCGGCCAGTTCGGCGCTCCGGCTGGCCAAGGCGCAGCTTCCGACCCTGCAATCCTTCCTGGAGTCGCCCGAGGCCCACGCCTCCGGCGCCGGCCACCCGGCGACGAAGGGCGGGCCCTTCGTCGACTGCCCGCCCGGCGGCTACGACCTCATTGCCAAACTCACGGCGGAACTCGCCGCCCAGCACGACGTGCTCGAGCTGGCCGCCGCCGTCGATGCCGTCTCGACCCTGGCGGAGGAGGCCGACGGCGGAGCTCTCGGCCCGTTGTACGCACGGGTCCCCGAGGCGCTGCGTGGACTGGTCGAGTTCGCCTACGACGGGCGGCACCGCCCCCGCGTGCTGTTCCGGGAGTCCTTCCTCTATCGGGGTCGCCACGATCCGTCCCCCCGGGAGGCGGTGCACCTGGCCCTGACCGACGGCGACGATCGTCCGTTCATGCTCTCCACCCCGCGGGTCACCACGGACCGAGGGGTGGTGGCGTCCATGCCCCTGGACAGCGAGGCCATCGATGTCATCGCCCGCGCCCGGTTCGAGCCGGTGCGACTCGTGGCGCTGCGCGAGGCGGTCGGTCCCGAGATCGCGGCGATGCCGCTCTTCGACCAGCTGTGGACCGAGGAGCCGGTCACGCCGCCCGAGCGGTGGGGCGGGGGCCTCCGGGTCCGCTACTTCGGGCACGCCTGCCTGGCCTTCGAGACGGCCGACGTGACCGTGGTCGCCGACCCCTTCGTGAGCCCCCGACCCGGCGACGACCGGTTCAGCCTCGTTGACCTGCCCCCTCGGATTGACTACTGCGTCATCACCCACGGGCACGCCGACCACTTCGTGATCGAGACGCTGTTGGCCCTCCGCCACCGGATCGGCACCGTCGTCGTCCCCGCCAATCTCGGCGGCGAGCTGCTGGACCCCTCGCTGCGCCTCTGTCTCGAGCACCTGGGATTCACCGATGTCGTCGAGGTCCGGGACCTCGACCGGATCCCGATCCCGGGAGGCGAGATCATCGCCTCGCCGTTCATCGGCGAGCACGGCGACCTGGCCATCGGGGCCAAGTCGACCTATGTGGTGCGGTTGGGAGGACGCAGCACCCTGGTCGGGGCGGACACCCGGGCGCTGTCCCCCGAGCTCTATCGGATGATGACCGAGCTGTTCGGGCCGACGAATGACGTCTTCCTCGGGCTCGAGTGCGAGGGCGCCCCCCTGACCTGGATGTACGGGCCGCTCTTTCCGGGACCGGTGGCCCGCAAGCTCAGCCTGGGCCGCCGCCTGAACGGCGCCGACGCCGAGGAGGCCCTGGAGATCATCTCGTCGCTCGGCGCACGGCGGATCTTCGTCTATGCACTCGGCGAGGAGCCGTGGCTCCAGCACGTCATGGCCACCAACTACAGCGACGAGTCGTACCAGCTGGTCCAGGCCGGCGTGCTGGCGGAGCGCTGCGCCGAGGCGGGCGTCGAGTTCCGACACCTCTTCGGGAAGGCCGACATCACCTGAGGGCGTCGCCCGGATCGGGGGTCCGGGCCCGCAACCCATCGGCCGTCACCCGCGCAGCGTCGGCCAGCGCCCGGCGGGCCTCGGGCAGGATGCCGGCGAAGCTCAGGAAGCCGTGGATCTGCTGCTCGTAGTGGCGGTGGGACACCTCGACCCCGGCAAGCTCGAGGGCCCGGACGAAGGCGCGGCCCTCGTCGACCAGCGGGTCGTAGCCCGCGGTCACCACGTGGGCCGGAGGGAGGCCGGCGTGATCGTCCGCCCACAGCGGGGACACCAGCGGATCCCGGGGATCGCCGCCTCCGGCCAGGTAGCGCTCCACCGTCCAGGCGATCTCGCTCTGCCCACCGAACCGGCGGCCCTCCGCTTCGATCATCGACGGCTGGGACAACGTGAGATCGAGACTCGGATACAGCAGTAGTTGGAACGCCGGGCCGGGGACGCCGGCATCCCGTCGGGCCAGACAGGCGGCCGCGGCCAGGTTCCCGCCGGAGCTGTCCCCGGCCACGGCAACCAGCGCCGGGTCGGCCACCAGGCCGCCGGCCCCCGAGAGCGCCCAGTCCAGGGCGTCCTCGGCATCATGGAGGCCGGCGGGGAAGGGGTGCTCGGGTGCCAGGCGGTAGTCCACCGCGACGACGACACTGCCGGAGTCGACGGCCAGGTCACGACACATGCCGTCGTGACTGACCAGGCTCCCGTAGGCCCACCCGCCTCCGTGGAGGAACACGATCAGCCCGGCGGTCGCCGTGGCAGCCCCACCCGGTCGGTAGACACGGAGCGGAACGGTCCCCCCGTCCCGGGACCGGATCTCCAAGTCTTCGGCGACGACCGTCTGGTCCCCTCCCCCGGACGCCTCCACGGCGCGCTCCTCGGCCCGGCGACGGGCCTCGTCGACCGGGAGTTGGTGTAGTGCGGGTTCGCGGGACGACTCGGCCATTCGCCGTGCTCGATTCTCCTCGGTGCGACGGTCCGGCCGGCTCACCCGGCGCGGGAACCGGCACGCTACCGTTGCCCGCCCCGACCATCCCTTCCGGCCCGCTTCCGGTCGTTACCAGGGAGGATACCAATCTCCACAAAATTGCTTCAGGTTTCGTCGGCAGCGGCCGATGGACGCACCAGGAGATCGGTCGGTACGTGGAGGAGGTCGGCGATGATGAGTCCGGACACGATGGAGGATCGTCCCCGCTTGCGTGAGCACGGGGCGTGCCACCGCTGCGGATGGATCATGGACGTCTCGAGGGTCGATCGCCGGAGTGCCCGCGAATTGGGCGTGCGTTCGCGCATGCGGCTCTGCGACGACTGCCTCACCGACCTGCAGCACAGCACCATCCCCACGCTCGGCACCCATGTGCCGGCACGGGTCGGCCTCCGGGCGGCCCATCGTCGCCACGTCGCCTGATCCGGACGCCGCTCGACGAGCGGTCGGCCCCCGGGGGAGTTGAGGGACGGCGCCCTTCCCCTGCTCCCTCGCCACCGCTCCCCCGGGTGTATCTCGCCTACAGTCGGATGAGATGTCCGCCGCCTCCCCCGCCTCTGGTGTCGCCACGACCCGCTCCACGACCGTGCCCGTGCTTCCCGACTACACGGGTGGCTGCATCGCCAATCTGGTGCCCCGCCTCGTGTCGGGTACCGCCACCGCGGTCGACGGCTCGGACTGGATGCCGGCGATCGCCGAACACGCCCGCCAGATCGTCCTGCTGGTCGTCGACGGTCTCGGATGGGAGCAGCTGCGAGCCCGTTCGGTCCTTGCTCCCACACTGGCCGCCGGATCCGGTATCGACCGGGCCATCACCTCGATCGCCCCGACGACCACGGCCGCCGCCCTGACATCGATCACCACCGGCCGCCCCCCGGCGGTCCACGGGATCCTCGGCTACCGCCTGGCCGCCGGCGACCAGATCCTCAACATGCTCCGGTGGACGCTGGGCGGTAGCCCCGAGAGTGACGCCCGCCGTTCCGTCCCGGTCCGTGCGTTCCAGCCGATCCCCCCGTTCCCGGGTAGCCAGCACATCGTCCCGGTGGTGTCCAAGGTCGATTTCGGCGGTACCGGATTCACGGCCGCCCACCTCGGCGACTCCCCGCTCTTCGACTACCGCGTGCCCTCGTCCCTGGCCGTCGAGGTGGCCGCCCGGCTCGACGCCGGTGCCCCGTTCGTCTACTCGTACTACGACGGCATCGACAAGGTGGCCCACGCCTATGGATTCGGGGCCCACTACGACGCCGAGCTGGTCGCCGTCGACCGGATCGTGGCCGACGTCGCCGCGGTCCTGCCACCCGGTTCGGTGCTCCTGGTCACGGCCGACCACGGACAGATCGAGGTCGGCAACCGCGTCGAGCTGCTGGGGCGCGACGCCATGTCCCATGTCCGGTTCTTCTCGGGCGAGGGGCGGTTCCGATGGGTGCATGCCAAGCCGGGAGCTACCGGCGACCTCGCTGCCCTGTTGACCGAGCAGTACGGGGACAGCACGTGGGTCCGGACCCGCGAGCAGCTCGTCGACGACGGATGGTTCGGCGGCCCCCTGGCCGACGGGTTCGCCGACCGACTGGGGGACGTCGCCTTGATTCCGTTCGAGCCGATCGCCTTCGTCGATCCGGCCGACACCGGGGAGAACCGCCTGGCCTGCCGGCACGGCTCCCTCACCACCGATGAGATGCTGGTGCCCCTCGTGGCACTGGGAGGAGATTGACCGTGCCCGACGACGCACCCACCACCCCCGGGGCCACCGAGGCCCTGCAACCCGAGGTGGTCGAGCCCGCCCTCCTCGCCGTCACCGGGTCCGAGGCGGACGGGTCCGACGCCGAGGCGGAGGAGCAGCTGGAGTCCATCGAGCAGCCGGCCAAGCTGCTGCGGATCGGCTCCATGGTGAAGCAGCTCCTGGAGGAGGTCCGCCAGGCCCCGCTCGACGAGGCCAGCCGGGAGCGCCTACGCGAGATCTACGAGCAGTCGATCCGGGAGCTGGCAGACGGGCTGTCGCCCGACCTGGCGGCCGAGCTCGACCGGGTGTCGATCCCGTTCGACACGCCGACGCCGTCCGATGCCGAACTGCGTATCGCCCATGCCCAGTTGGTCGGCTGGCTCGAAGGGCTGTTCCACGGCATCCAGGCCACGCTGGTGGCCCAGCAGGTAGCGGCTCGGGCGCAACTCGACGAGATGCGCCAACGGTCCATCACCGGAGGCGACGGCAACGTGGGGCGGCCCGGAACCTACCTCTGAGCACGCCGCGCCGACCCGGGCCCGGTCCGGCCCAACCAGTGCCGCCCTGCCGCGTCAGCCCTGCACTGTGCGGGCCAGGATCCCGAGGGTCGCCCGCAGCGCCCCTTCGGACAGGATCGGGAAGATGTCGGCGTCCAGCCACACCGGGTCGGCGTTCGACCAGTCGTAGTAGGAGGTCACCTGCGTCCCGCCCTCGACCGGCTCCAGTGTGTAGCCGTAGACGTGCCCCAGCGGCGGCTCGATGGCCCCGAGCACGGTCCAGGCGATCTCCCGGTCGGGGGTGAACGCGGTGATGGTCACCGTCGCGTCGTACAGGCCGAGGGGGTAGTCGTTGAGGGCTTCCCGGTCCATGTGGACCACGAAGGTGTCGCCGACAGCCCCGACCGGGTCGCCCGAAGCCGACATCAGCATGCCGGAGCTGTCGATGGCCACGTGGCCCTTCGGGTCGCACAGCACCGAGAAGATGGTCTCGGGTGGGGCCTCGATCGTGCGGGGGACCTCGATGCGTCGGGTCGTCATGCGCCGATCCTGGCACGGTGGGCGGCGCCGTGTCGGGCCGCACCCGGCCGCCCGGACGGGGTCCGGCCATCGACCCGTAGCCTCGTGGCGGGCGGCGTCCCAGGTCAGCGGACCACCCAACCACCCCAGTTCCGTGCGCGCTATCGTCGGAATCACACTGCTGTAACTCGTCCACAGCCTGTGGACAGCCCACCGGGCACCTTCCACGGGCCCGGACGACCGATCCCAGAAGGGCACGCAGAGACGTTGGCAGCACGGTCGTTCACCCACCTCCACACCCACACCGAGTTCTCGATGCTGGACGGGGCGGCGCGGGTGAGCGACCTGGTCGAGGCGGCGGTCGCCGACGGCCAGCCGGCCCTGGGGATCACCGACCACGGCAACATGTACGGGGTCCTGGACTTCTATGCGGCGTGCCGCGCGGCGGGCATCAACCCGATCATCGGCACCGAGGCGTACATGGCCGCCGAGTCGCGCCATGAGCGGCCCGTCCGGCGAGGCAAAGTTGACGACACCGGGGGTGACACCGGCGGTGGCGAGAAGCTCTACTACCACCTGACCCTGCTGGCCGAGTCCAACGAGGGCTATCGCAACCTGCTCAAACTGTCGTCGGCCGCCTATCTCGAGGGCTACTACTACAAGCCCCGTCTGGACTGGGAGCTACTCGAGCGCCACGCCGCTGGTCTCATCGCCACCACCGGCTGCCTCGGTGGCGTGGTCCTCCAGGCTCTCCTGGCCGACGACCAGGTCAAGGCCGAGATGCTCGCCGGCCGCCTCCAGGACATCTTCGGCAAGGACAACCTCTTCGTGGAGATCCAGGACCACGGACTTCCCGAACAGCACAAGACGAATCCCGCCCTGGTCGAGATCGCCCACCGGATCGGCGCCCCGCTGCTCGCCACCAACGACAGCCACTACACCCACCGCGAGGACCATGTCGCCCACGACGCGTTGCTCTGCGTGCAGACCGGCGCCCTCATCGACGACCCCAAGCGGTTCAAGTTCGAAGGTGAGGAGCACTATCTGAAGTCGGCCGCCGAGATGCGACACCTCTTCAGCGAGCTGCCCGAAGCCTGCGACAACACCCTGTTGATCGCCGAGCGTGCCAACGTCGAGATCGAATTCGGCAAGCCCAGCCTCCCCCAGTTCCCCGTTCCCGACGAATTCACCGGGGACACCTACGAGTCCCGTGCCGCCACCTACCTGCGTCACCTCAGCATCGAGGGTGCCAAGGATCGCTATGGGATGCCCATCCCGGCCGAGGTCATGCAGCGTCTCGACTATGAGCTCGAGGTCATCGCCAACATGGGGTTCTCGGCGTACTTCCTCGTGGTGTGGGACCTGATCCGGTTCGCCCGCTCCCAGCGCATCCGGGTGGGACCGGGCCGTGGATCGGCCGCCGGCTGCTGTGTCGCCTACTGCCTCCAGATCGTTGACCTCGACCCCATCAAGTACGACCTGCTGTTCGAGCGCTTCCTCAACCCCGGCCGCGTCCAGATGCCCGACATCGACATGGACTTCGACGAGCGATTCCGCGGCGACATGATCAAGTACGCAGCCGAGCGCTACGGGTCGGACCACGTCGCTCAGATCGTCACGTTCTCCACCATCAAGGCCCGGGCCGCCGTGCGCGACGCGTCGCGGGTGCTCGGCTTCCCCTACATCGTGGGCGACAAGATCGCCAAGGCCATGCCCCCGCTGATGATGGGCCGCGACACACCGCTGGCCGCCTGCCTGGCCAGAACTGAAGGGTTCGAGGACGGGTTCGCGGCGGCTGCCGAGCTGCGCACCATGTACGAGACCGATCCTGATGCCAAGAAGGTCATCGACGTGGCCAAAGGCCTCGAGGGCCTGCGCCGGGGCGACGGCATCCATGCGGCCGCCGTGGTCATCACCGACCTGCCGCTCACCGAGTACGTCCCCATCCAGCGCAAGCCGGACAATGCCAACCCGGACGACGCTCCCATCGTCACCCAGTACGAGATGCACGGGGTGGAGGAACTCGGGCTGCTGAAGATGGACTTCCTCGGGCTGCGCAACCTGTCGGTCATCGAACGGGCCCTCGACCTGATCCAGATCTCGACCGGCAGCCGACCCGACATCGACACCATCCCCCTCGATGACGAGCCGACGTTCCAGATGCTCCGCAAGGGCGACTCGATGGGCGTGTTCCAGCTCGAAGGCGGCCCGATGCGCTCGCTCATGCGCTCTCTGGCACCTACGTCCTTCGACGACGTGGCCGCCCTCGTCGCCCTCTACCGCCCCGGGCCGATGGCCGCCAACATGCACCGGGACTATGCCGACCGCAAGAACGGGCGCCAGGCCGTCACCTACGCCCACCCGGACCTCGAGGAGATCCTGGCTGACACCTACGGCCTCATGATCTACCAGGAGTCGGTCATGCGGGTGGCCCAGAAGTTCGCCGGGTACACGCTGGCTGAGGCCGACAACCTGCGGAAGGCCTGCGGCAAGAAGGACCGCGCCCTCATCCAGGCCGAGCGTGAGAAGTTCGTGGCCGGGTGCGTAACCGAGGGCTACGGCGACGAGCTGGGCACCGCACTGTTCGACATTATCGAGCCCTTCGCCGACTATGCCTTCAACAAGTCGCACTCCTACGGCTACGGCTTCATCGCCTACCAGACGGCCTGGCTGAAGGCCCACTACCCGGTCGAGTACCTGGCCAGCCTCCTCACCAGCGTCAAGGACAACAAGGACAAGACGGCCATCTACCTCGGCGAGTGCCGGTCGCTCGGCATCGAGGTACTCGTCCCCGACGTCAATCGTTCGCTGGCCGAGTTCACCCCGGACTTCACTGCCGGCGAGGGCGATATCGGCACCTCGGGCGACAGTGCCGGTGCCATCACCTTCGGCCTCGCCGCGGTGCGCAACGTGGGTGAGGCACTGGTGGCCCTCATCGTGGCCGAGCGCGAAGCCACGGGACCCTTCGCCGACTTCTACGACTTCTGTCAACGGGTCGACCCCCAGGTCCTCAACAAGCGGACCATCGAGTCACTCATCAAGGCCGGGGCCTTCGACTCCATGGGCCATGCCCGCCAGGGCCTGTTCTTGGCCTTCGAGGAGATCGTCGACCGGACCCTGGAGCGGCGCCGCGAGCACGACGCCGGCGTGATGTCCCTGTTCGCCACTCTCGAGGAACCGAGCGAGGGCCACACCACCGGGTTCGCCGATACCCGGCTGCCCATCGCTGACACCGAGTTCGACAAGTCCCTGCGCCTGGCCTTCGAGAAGGAGATGCTCGGCCTGTACATCAGCGACCACCCGCTGATGGGCCTCGAGGGCTCCCTCGCCCGCATGACCGACTGCAGCCTGGCCGAGCTGCGCGACTACGACCCCGATGCCATGGCGGCCAGCGGTTTCGAGGGCGGTGGCGGGATCAAGATGGTCGGCGGGGTGATCACGGAGCTCCAGCGGCGGTACACGAAGAAGGGCGATCTCATGGCCACCTTCGTCCTCGAGGACCTGAACGCCTCGATCGAGGCGTTCGTCTTCCCGAAAACCATGGCCGACTTCGGTGCGCTGCTCGACGACGACGCCATCGTGGTCGTCAAGGCCCGGCTCGACATGCGTGACGAGCGTCTGAAGCTGGTGTGCATGGACGTGTCACGCCCCGAACTGGTGGCCGACGGTCTTCGTGACCTGCGTATCTCGCTCCCGCTCGGCACCCTCACCGATCGCACGGTCGACGATCTCAAACGACTGCTGTCCGAACATCCGGGGCACTCGCCGGTGCTGCTCCACGTGGGCGACAAGGTGCTCCGCCTGCCGAGCGAGTTCAACGTGGACTCCAGCCGCGGACTGATGGGCGAACTGCGGGTCCTGCTCGGCCCCCATGCCATCCAGTCCTGACTGCCCGTCAGAACCGACCGGCCGGACCTCGGCCGGGGTCCACCCAGGGCCGGCGTTCCGGCCCTGGTCAGGGCCTCGGAAGGGTTCTCATCCGGGTCCGATACGACAGGGGACCGGAAAATCCCGTAAAATCTATGAACGGCACCTGGCGTGGGTGATTCGGAACGGGGCGCCTCCCCTGCGGCGGCACGTTCCGGGATCCACGAATTGCCAGGTGCAGGGGATGAAGACGCAGGGAGATCGAGGAGTACAGAACGACATATGTCCATCCAGGTGGAGACCAAGGATTGCACGTCGATCAGTGACGCGGAGTTGGCCGAAATGGCTGACTTGTGCGCCGAGCGGGAGCCCCGATTCGATATCGGATTCCTGTCCAAGCAACGCGAGGAGTGGGTGCTCGTCACCCGGGCCCGGGAGGGCAATAAACTCCGCGGCTACTCCTTTTCCACCTTGGAACGGATCGGCGGCACGCCCTCCCTCCTGATCGGACTGGCCACCATCGACCGCACCTCCCGGTCCGACACCGTCCTGCGGGCCATGATGGGTGACAAGTACCGCCGGGCCCTGCTGGCCTTTCCCGACGAGGACGTCCTCGTCGGCACCCGCCTGCTCGGCCCCGACGGCTTCAAGGCGTTCACCGGTCTGACCGATGTGGTCCCCGCCCCGACCCAGAAGGCCACCGGCGAGGAGCGGGCGTGGGGCCGACGCCTGGCCAAGCGCTTCGGAGCCGACGGCCGGATCGACGACCGCACGTTCGTGGTCACCGGCGACGGTGGCGAGGCCGGCGGATTCGACTTCGCCAGCCACAAATCCGAGCCGACTGCCGACGTCGTCACCTTCTTCGAGTCGGTCAACTGCTCGAACGGCGGACGGCTGGTCACCTTCGGGTGGGCCATGGCCGAGGACCTGGCCGCCGGCAAGCTCGGTCGCTGACCCGGCTCCCAGCCGCACCCGCCTCCGGGGTAGCGGTCCACAGCAGCTTCTGGTGCCCGGACCGGGAGGGGCGCCCATTGACCGGCACAACCCCGCTACGGGGTGCAGGCAATAGCATGGTCCTGTGAAGGTTTCGACCCGAGGGGACTACGCGAGCCGCGCGCTGCTGTCGTTGGCGCTGCACGCCGACGGTGGCGAAGGTCCGACTGCGGTGCGCGACATCGCCGAGCGGACCGGGCTTCCCCAGCCGTACCTCGAGCAGATCCTCCTGGCACTGAAAGGAGCCGGCCTCGTCCGCTCCAAACGGGGTGTGGGCGGTGGCTACGTGCTTGCCCGGCCTCCCGAGGAGATCACCCTGTCCCAGATCGTGTCTGCCGTGGACGGACCCATCGTGGCGGGCGACTTCGGCGTCCCCCATGAGAATGGTGCCTGCGACCACGAGGGCCAGTGTGTCCTACTGACCGTGTGGGCCGACGTCGGCGAGCACATGCGCACCCACCTCGACTCGTTCAATCTGGCCGACATGGTGGCCCGCGCCCAGGGCCGGGTGCCCGGGTTGCGCGCCCCGGCCTCCTGACCCCACCACTACCCAATCGGTGACCGCCCTGCGCATCCTCGTGCTGGTGGCCGGGATCGTCATTCTCCTCGGCACGGCGAACAGCGTGCTGACCGTGCTGATCGTCCCCCGGCCCTCCGCCAGCCTGGTCGTCTACCCGGTGATCGTGGTGCGGGCCGCCTTCCGCAGGGTTGCCCAGTTGATGCGGACCTACGAAGCCAAGGACCGGGGCCTGGCCGTATCGGAACCCGTGGCTCTGGTGACCCTCCTGGCCACCTGGCTGACCATGACCATGTTCGGGTTCACGCTGATCAATTGGGGCATCGGCACCGGGTCCTTCACCACCGCTTTCTCCGAGGCCGGGTCCTCGGTGTTCACCCTCGGATTCACCCTCACCCACACCGAGGGGTCACGGGTGGCCGACTTCGTAGCGGCCGGCACCGGCCTGGTCCTGGTGGCCCTCCAGATCGCCTACCTGCCCACCCTGTACGCGGCCTACAACCGCCGCGAAACACTGGTCACCCTGCTCGAGAGCCGGGCCGGCTCGCCGGCCTGGGGGCCCGAGCTACTCATCCGCCACCAGCTGGTGGGCAGCATCGACAACCTGCCCAGCCTGTTCGCCGAGTGGGAGCGATGGGCGGCCGACGTCGCCGAAAGCCATTCGACCTATACATCCCTGCTCTATCTGCGTTCGCCCCGGGCTCAGAACTCGTGGATCGTCAGTCTGCTGGCCGTCCTGGACGCCGCCGCCCTCAACTTGGCCATGGACCCGGTGGGGGCCCCGATCGAAGCCCGCATGTGCATCCGCATGGGGTTCACCTGCCTCCGCGACATCGCCCAGGCCACCCGCATCCCCTACGACGCCGACCCGGATCCGGACCAACCCATCGCCCTCGCCGAGGCGGCATTCGACGAGGCCTACGACCGCCTGGTGGCGGTGGGGATGGCCACGTCGAGGCCCAAGCACGAGGCGTGGGCCCACTTCCGGGGTTGGCGGGTCAACTACGAAACCATGGCCTACGACCTCGCCTACCGGCTCGACGCCCCGCCAGCCAAGTGGACCGGACCCCGACGCCAGTTCCGGAGCGAGTCGCTGGAGCCGGTGCGCCCGACCGACCGCCAGCCAACTTCGGTCCCGTCCGGGCCTGGCGGAATCATCAAAGAGCCCGAATTCCGGCCCGACGGACCTCAGCTCTGAGCGGAATCTCTCGAGCTCCGAGCGGAGGCCCGGACGCCTTGGAGGGCACGGTTGAGCTCAGGTGTTCCAGTGCTCGATGACAGACTGTTCGCGCTCCCAGCCGAGGACACTGATCGAGGCGGGGCCGAGTACCACGTAGCGGGCCGATGCCGGGTCGAGGCCCAGCCACCGGACGGCCAGGACACGCAGCAGATGGGCGTGGGCCACGCACACCACGTCGCCTGTCCCCGCCTTGATCCGGGCGATGACCCGGTCGGCCCGGTCGGCCACCTGGTGGAGCGACTCGCCGTGGGGGGCGCCCTCGGTGAACAGGTCCCACCCCGGACGATCCACCCGGATGGCGGTCGTGGTCCGGCCTTCGAAGTCCCCGTAGTCCCATTCGGCCAGGTCCGGGGTGATCTCGATGTCGGACAGCCCGGCCAGCTCCGCTGTGCGGGTGGCCCGGGTCAGCGGGCTGACCAGGACCTCGGAGTAGTGCCGGCCGGTCAGGCGTGAAGCCAGGGCGGTGGCCTGGGCCTCGCCCTCGGGGGTCAGCGGGATGTCGGTCCGGCCGGTGTGGCGCCGGTCTCGGCTCCAGGCCGTCTCGCCGTGGCGGATGAGCACGGCCTGGGGTTGCGAACTGGTCATCCGTCCAGCCGATCACTTCGAATACCACCTGCGCAAACCGCCGAGCCCGAACCACGGCCCGCCGACGAGCACCGGATCCGTCGCAGGCGGCCAGCGCCGGGAATGTTCCCGGTGGGTCGGGCGTTACAACATGGCTCGGGCCTTGCACCCCGGCGTCAGGAATGTACCGGGCAGGAATGGCGTTGGGGTGTGTGGAGGCCCGATCAGGAGAACACCGGACCAGGAGGACGAGGAGAGGGATGACCACCCGCACGGCGACAGCGAAGAACCAGGCTTCGGGCCACTCCACGGCCGCCAGTGGAACGAGGGCGCCCACCAAGGGGACGCCCGCAACCTCGGCCTCGGCCAAGGCCGCCGCCAACCGCAACCGGGGGTCGGACGCCGACAGCCTCGGCCTCTTCCTGCGGGACCTCGACCACCATCCGCTGCCCGACCACGACGCCCAGACCGAGCTGGCCAAGCGCGTCGCCGCCGGCGACGACGCCGCCCGCAGGGAGATGGTCGCCGCCAACCTCCGCCTCGTCGTCCACTGGGCGCGGCGCTACCAGGACCGTGGCGTCGACCTGCCGGACCTCATCCAGGAGGGCACCTTCGGCCTCATGCGGGCCGTGGACAAGTTCGACTGGGAGCGGGGCTTCCGCTTTTCCACGTACGCCACCTGGTGGATCCGGCAGGCTCTCCAGCGGGCCGTTCAGCAGCACGGGCGCACCATCCGCCTCCCTATGGAGGTGGCCGAGCGCAACCAGCAGGTGGACGCGGCCATGTGGGAGCTCACCCACCAGCTCCAGCGCCCGCCGACCGACGCCGAGCTCGACAACGCCACCAACACGACCGCCCCGATGCGTGAGGACTTGTCCCACGCAGCCCGGGTGGTGGCCAGCCTCGACCAGCCGGCCGCCGCCGATTCGACGGCCACGTTGGGCGACCTGGTCTCGACCGACCAGAGTGACTTCGAAGAGGACGTCACCTCCGAGCTCACCCTCGACCTGGTCCGCCAGGCCGTGGACCGGCTGTCCGACCTCCAACGGGAGGTCATCCGCCACCGGTTCGGCTTCGATGGCAGTGACCCGGCGTCGCTCCAGACAACGGCTGAGCGCATGGGCATCGGCGTCCGGAAGGTCCGCCAGGCCGAAGCCGAGGCGCTCGAGATCCTGTCGGTCAGCGACGTGCTCGAAGCCGCCCACGAAGCTGCCTGAGGGGCACCCGCGACCAGGTAGGTAAGCGGGCCCGGTTCGATTCCGGCGCCTGTTGGTCCCGGTTGCTGCGGGGTGGTTTGGGCTACCGTGCGGCATGGCGGAACGGCCCTCGACCCATCCCAATTGGATCGCCGCGGGCATTGTCGTGGTGGCCGGTGGTATGGCGATGACGATCCCCGTGATCGTCACGAGCTTCCGAGGCCCGGACTACCGGTACGAGGTGGCAGGCCAGCTGGGATTGGCTCTCGGCTACCTGGTATCGGCCGGTGGGTACTGGGCATGGGTGTCGGCCGCCGGGCGCCTGGGCGATCGATCCGTCGTCATGGCCCGCCCGCTCTCGATCTTCGCCGTCGCCAACGTGCTGTTCGCCGCGGCCTATCTGGCCTACTCGTGGATGAGCCTCAGCCAGGAGGTCGGCCACCCCTTTGCCGGTTGGTCGAGGGTGGTGTGGTCGACCAGCCAGGTCGTCACCTGCATCGGATTCGTCCTTGCCTCGGTGGCCCTCTGGGTGTCGTCCAGAGCCGTCTCGAACGTCGTGGCCGCCGTCGAGGAGCCTGTTCCCGCCGACATCCTCGGCTAGTGACGAAGTGACGTCGGCTCTGCATCCCGGTCGCTCAGAACGGCGGCTCCGGCGCCACATTGCCGAAGCCGAAGCCGGACCGCACCAAGGGCAGGTCGGCCATCGTCCGCACCCCGGCCGGGGCCTCACAGAGTGCCGGAATGGCGTTGATCGCCTGCATGGCCGTGGCCACGCTGGCCGCCCGCACGTGCTCGGCGATCGGCAGGGGCCTTTCGTAGGACATGAGGGTGAGCAGATGGGCCCGGATCGAGGGCTCGCCCTCGAGGGTGACGGTCCACCCGTCGAGCGGGGTCGGCCAGTGCGGGGGGTACTCGCCTCCTACCGTCCACAGCGTTTCGATCTCCACCAGCACCGTCCCGGCCCGCAGGCCCTGCCAGTGCCACCGTTGACCCGAGACCGTCCCGGCCAGCAGTGGGATCCCGAAGATCTCGTGGTCGCCCTCAGCTACGACGACCTCCACCGACGATGTGATCTCGTCGAGCCCGGCACCCAGCGCCTCGCCGATCAGGGCCACCTCTTCTCGGAAGATTCCGCTGTTGAATCGGAGGAAGTCGCTGCCCTCTTCAGTGACCTCTTCGGCTTGCCGGCCGAACCGCATGTTGTCGAAGGTGATGTGGGTCGACTCGTAGAACGACCAGTCGGCCCGTTCCTGGAGGGTCACCTTCTCGATCGATCGGGACATGCCCGACAGGGCGAGCGGCAGCACACCGCTCAGGTTCCCGGGATTGAGGCCGGTGCCGTGGACCGATGAGCTCCCCTCGGCACATGCCGCCTCGAGCCGGGCGAGGTCGCTGGCCGGCAGGGACCGGGGGTGGAAGAGGAACGCCGTGGTGGTGACATTGGCTCCGCTGGCCAGGATCCGGCAGACCTCGTCGAGCGAGGCGTGCCGGGGGAAGTAGGCCACGCAGTCGGCCCCCAGGGCCAGGATCTCGTCGATGTCTTGGGTAGCGCTCACCCCGCACGCCTTACGGCCGGCCAGCACCCCGGCATCGATCCCGTCCTTTTCGTCGCTGTAGACCTTCGCTCCCACCAGGTCGAGGTCGGGACGGTCGAGGATGGCCCGGATGGCCTCCACGCCCTGGTTGCCGGTTGCCCACTGGACGACCCGATAGTTCATGCTCGACCTTTCCGTCGTCGGAGATGCGGACGGTCGAATGGTAGGCCCTGACCCAACCCAGTGGCCGGGGACGGACACCACGGGGCCGGTCACCATGTGCGGGCTAGCTGGGACCGGCCCGCGCCTGCCGGCGGGCAGGCGCGTGGGAGTCGACGGATTGGCGCCTCCCAACACCGGGGCAGGTCGACGGCGACGCCACCTGTCAGACTTGCCTCCATGGCGGTGGACCCTGAGGCGAGCGGACCACGGTGGGAAACGAGGCATGAGCCTCCCGTGATGTGGCCTGCAGCCGATTCTGGGTACGAGGCCGACCCGTTCAGCCCGGCGGGGACGGTCCAACGCGAAGGGATGTTGTTCCAGGGCATCGCCCGCCGGCATGGTGGGAAGGTCGTCCTGTGGATTTTCATCGGGCTGTTCGTGGCCGTGCCGACGATCTCGCTACTCGTCGCGTTCTTCGCCCACCACTGACCGGACGGTCGACCTCTGATCCGATTCCGCAGGTCTTGGCTACCGCAGGTGACGCCCGGGTACGTGCCTGGACCACCGGTCATCAACCGATGCAGAACTCATTGCCCTCGGGGTCCAGCATCACCGTCCATCGTGCACCATTGCCCTCCCGGGGCTCGACCCTGGTTGCACCGAGTTGGACAAGCCGCTCGACCTCGACGTCAGGATCCTTCGATGCCAGGTCCACATGCACGCGGCTCTTGGCCAACTTGGGATCCGGCACTTGGTAGAACAGGATCCGTCGCAGACCTCGTGCATCGGGTGCTTGCAGTGCGACGAAGTCATCGCGTTCGATCAATGGCGTGTACCCGGTCACAGCCGACCAGAACCGGGCTTGGCGGCGCGGTTCCGCGCAGTCGAACGTGACGTTCGAGATGAAGGCTGACATGGCTCCTCCTCCGCTCCGGCAGATTGCTGCAGTGAGCGTAGAGGAGTGCCGTGCGACCTGTTCGGTCCAAGCGAGGTTCAGTCTTCCGGGCGAAGGTATCCATTGCGGTGCCGGGGCCGAGTCTTCAGGAATGTCGTCACCGTCCTCACCAATGATGATGAGGGTCCGGCAGAGGAGAGTCACAGCAGATTCGTCAACAGGGTGGCACCCGGCTCCAACGCGCAGGGATAGGGTCGAACCATGGGCGATCCTCGACAGGATGTGATGAGGGCGATTACCCAACTGATCGAGGCGAACCTCGTCGCTCGTGCGCAACTCGGAGAGAATGAGCGACTGCTCCGGATTTCGATAGCTCGACTCGAGGCCGGGGTCACCATCGGTGAGACGCTGCGCTCGCTGCCCACCGTGGAGGAGCGATCCGCCAATACCGAAGCCGTGCGGACCTTCTACGCGCGTCGGAGCGATCTACGTACGGCGATCGTGAAAGCAGCTCTGGATAAAGGTATGTCGATCGCCGATCTCGGTGCCGTCTTCGGCATTCCCCACGACGTGATAGCGAGCCATGTGGCGAAGACGGCCTCCGAAACCGACACTTCGCAGTAGCCACCCTCGTGTTCGATGCTGATCTCGATGTGCCGGCACATCCAGGGTCGAAGCTCCCGACTCGTTGCTGATCGCCGGGTTCACTTCGGAGTACTTCGCGACATCTGTGAATCTCAGCCCGATGTCGATCCAGGCAAGTAGCGACGCCATTGCACAAATGGGAGCAGGCAGACGACGGTCAGCAGCACCACTTGCAGTGCAATGGACCAAGGAGAGCCGAACACCTGACTGATCACGTTCCCGAATCGTTTTTCCGCCAGTGTCGCCAGTCCGACGTAGATCGAGTAACTGACCAGTCGGCCGAAGAAGAACGCCCAGCTGAGCAGACCAAGGGGTAGGTCGAGGAGTCCGGCGGCCAGGAATAGCTGGGCCGACGGCAGCGGCGACACCACAAAGACACCGAACAAGGCGAATGCTCCGATTCGCTTGCGCTCGATGAGCGTACGCGCATCCTCCAGATTGGCCCGGAGCCTGACAGGGAACCGATCCTTGAAATGTCGGGCAAACCGGGCGAGAAGGTATCGACCAGCCATCGCCGCCAGTGCACCTAAGACCACGAGAGCCACTGGATTCAGGTGCCAGTGAAGTCTCGTGAAGACGAGCACCGCCCAGGTTGGTGGCCCGAAGGCAGGGAGAAGGTTGATCCCGAACACGATGGCTACCACCGCCAGATACTGCACAGGTTGACCCTACGGCACCGGTGTGGGCAGTTTGCTGCTCTGGTCCGAGAGGTATCCCATTTCGCCGTGAGCGGATCAGCTAGTGGCCGTGGCCGTCAGGTACCGCTTGGTACCCTGTCCGTGGTGACAAACCGGGACTCAGCTCGCACTGCGTCTGAATATGACGCTATGGCGGTCGAGTACGACCGTCACAATGCCAGCGGTGCTGCCAACAACTACTACGAACGCCCGGCGACGATCGCGTTGCTCGGCGACGTCCACGGTATGCGGGTTCTAGAGGTCGGCTGCGGTTCCGGGCCGCTGACAGAGTGGCTTGTTGACCACGGCGCAGAGGTGGTGGCATGCGATGTGAGCGCCGCCATGCTTGAGATCGCCCGCTCACGGGTCGGCGATAGGGCGGAACTGCACCACCACGATTTGGCTGAGCCACTGACATTCTTGGAGGATGCGAGTGTGGACCTGGTGGTGGCGCCGCTGGTGTTCCATTACCTGCGCGATTGGGTAGCGCCGCTCCGTGAACTTCACAGGGTGCTCCGACCTACCGGATCGGTGGTGATGTCGGTACATCACCCGGCGTGGGACTGGAGGAACCATTGCCCCGGGGACTACTTCGCGTTCCTTCAAGTGTCAGAAGTGTGGGTCGAGCCACATACGGTGACCTTCTGGCGCCGTCCTCTTACCGCGGTCACGGAAGCCGTCAGTAAGGCGGGGTTTCTCATCGATCGCCTGATCGAAGCCAGGCCAAATCCGGAGCTTGAGAAACGAGACCCGAGCGCGTTCCAGGAACTGTCAACTGGGCCGTTCTTCATGCATTTACGCCTGAGACCTGCACAATCGGACGGTAGCGTGGCTGGGCTTGGGGGCGCGTCGTCGTAATCCACGACGGACTAGCAGTGTCCCTTACGCCCGGAAAGGTGGGACACCTAGACACTTGCAGAACCTTCTCGCCAGACACCGTCGCGGTCCATGACAGCCTTCCGCTATGTCACCTGAGCAGACTGCCGCCGACCGGCACCTGCACGACTGGGGCAGTCGTCAAGGCCCCGGGCGCCGCCGGGACGGGGCCGAAGCCCCGCCTTTTTGTCGCAGCCAATTCGTGATGTCCGCTCGAACGAGCGATGCCCTGGTCAGGACGCCCGGATGGCAATTCGTGAGCTTGACCGCTAAAGGTCGGGCGTGAGTGTGCCGATGTGCGCCCTGGGTGACGCGAACGTGCGCGCTACCGCTGCGCCAAGTGCACAAGGAGACACAGATGATGATCGAACTGCACGAGCCGGGACCACCAAAGCGACGGGGTGCCAAATGGGCAGCCCTCGCCTTGATCGTGACAGGTTTGGCCACAGTGATGGTCGGCGTCAGCTCGTCCACGAGCGCCGCGGACGTACCTCACAGTGGCTGTGCGGCAGTGTCTGCTGGTGGCAGTTCGGGTTGGTGCTCGCTCTACCCAGGCAACGCAACATCCAATGGTCAGGAGCAGGGGTTGGTCTCCGTCTCCTCCACTGGCTCATCGATCACCGTACAGACCCAGAGCGCTTCTACCGGAGTATTAGCGGAGACGTCATTCGCCTGTCTCACTTTGGTGCCCGCGTCCCAGATCACCCAGCGGCTGCAGGATACCCGGTGCACCGCCGCCGGAGGTGTGTGGTTTCCATTTCTCGGGGGTTCGCTGACAATCGATCTCACTCAGTATCCCCAGTTCCGCAATGCGCAAATCACGGTCCAGGTCGCGGCCAATCAGGACGCCAACAACGCGAACGGCGACGCCTTCTACAACAATGTCAGCGTCAGTACGGTAGCGGTCCTGGCCACGTGACCCGATAGGGTGCGGGTGTCAAGAACGCCATCCACATCATGCGGCTAGATGGCTGATTCCAAGGTGTACCTGCGTTAGCGAGATCCGCGTATGACGCGACGACGGCGTCCTTAATCGGCGTTGCTCAATGCCGACTCGACCTTGGAGGTCACGAGCCGGTTCTCCACGACAAGGATGCCGTTGGCTTCGGCGGCACGAGCACGCCCACCGGACCCATCGACGAAAGCCAAATTCTGTATGCCTCCGACAGCCCTCATTAATGATCGCTGGGTCCAATCGATCCCCGACCACCAAGTCGGTGGGACACCCAGCCACTTGCAGAACCTTCTCGCCAGACAGCGTCGCGGCCCATGCAACGCTCATCGCGTCTGAACGCCCGTCCTTTTCGAAAATTGCACGTGCGGCACCAACCATCCCGACCTCGAGATCCCGCTCCCCTACTCCCCCAGCGCCGCCAGCTGTGCGGCCAGATCGTCCGGCAGCTCGGACGTCCACGACATCCGCTTCGTCGTGGACGGATGGTCGAATGCCAGTGCATAGGCGTGCAGGAACGGTCGGGTGACGGTGGCGCCGGGTAGCGACCTGCCCTGGCTGTAGGGCTGATCGCCAACGACCGGGTGACCGATGGCCGACAGGTGGACCCGGATCTGATGGGTGCGGCCGGTCTCCAATGAGGCCCGCACCAGGGTGGTCGGAGCCGGCGACTCGAATCGCTCCTCCACCCGGTACCGGGTCCGCGCCTCTTTACCCTTGCGGGAGATGGCCATCCGGGTAGGCGAGCTGACTGACCGCCCGATGGGGGCGTCGACCAGACCCGACTCACCCTCGACGTGCCCCAGCACCAGGGCCCGGTAGGTGCGCGACACTTCGCGAGCCGAGAGCTGGCCGACCAGGGAGTCGTACGCCACCGGGGTCCTGGCGACCACCATCAGGCCTGATGTGCCCCGGTCGAGGCGGTGAACGATGCCCGGGCGGTCGGGCTCAGACCCCACCTCCGCCGGCAGCGTCGCCAGCTCGGGGTAACGAGCCACCAGGCCGTGCACGAGCGTTCCCGAGCGATGCCCGGCTCCGGGGTGGACAACGAGTCCCGCCGGCTTGTCGATCACGATCACATCGGCGTCCTCGTAGACGACGACGACTTCCACCGACGGGTCGCCCACCGGTCCGGCCGCGACTTCTTCCTCGGGCCGGTCGACCTCCAGGGTCTGACCCTCCTTCAGGTGGGCGCTTCGGCTCGACACGACCTTCCCGTCGATCCGCACCCGTCCATCGGCCACCAGGGCGTCCACCGCCGACCGGGACACATCGGCCAACAGCGCCACCGCCCGATCGATCCGCACGCCCTCGAGCGAGGCGGGAACCACCACCGACAGGTCACTCACGACTTCGCCCCGTCGAACAGCAGTGAGATCACGAGGAGGATGCACCCGACGGTGATGCACGAGTCAGCCACGTTGAAGCTCGGGAAGAAGTGGAAATCCACGAAGTCGACCACACCGCCGTGCAGGTCCCGGAAGAACCGGTCGGACAGATTGCCTAGTGCCCCACCGAGGATCAGCCCGAGGATGGCCGCCCGACCCAGGCTGGGCGCCCGCCACACCAGCGCCAGCAACACCGCCACCAGCGCGACAGCAATCACGATGATCACGCCAGTCGCCCCTTGGAAGAGACTGAAGGCCGAACCGGTGTTGGTGGACAGCGAAAAGTCGAGGCGCCAGAACACGTGCACCGGACCCGACGCCAATCGGTCGACCGCCCACCACTTGGTGAGCTGGTCAGCCAGGACGACGGCGGCCACGACACCCACCGCCACGGCCAGCTTGGCCGGACCGGAAGGCGACGTCCCGTGGTGGTCGTCTCCGGTCGCCACGGCCGTCTCATCGGTCAACGCCGTGACAGGCCACCACTCTTGCAGGCGACACACAGGCGGGCGAAGGGCAGGGCCTGGAGGCGGGCCTTGGGGATCGGCCGGAAACAGCGCTCGCAGCCGCCGTAGTACTTGCGGTCGATCTTCCTCAAGGCGTCGTCGATCTCCTCGACGGCCGCCGTGGCCTGGGCCGAGAGTGCCAGGTTGCGCTCTCGGTCGACAGTGACGGTGCCGCCTTCACCTGACTCCTCGTCGAACTGGACGTCGCCGGGCTCGCGCTCGAGTGCGAGCGAGTCGGCCTCAGCCCGCAGGTCGACGGCCTGGCCGGCGTAGATGGCGCGTTCCTCGTGGAGCAGTACCCGCTGGGCGTCGAGGAACTTGGTGTCCTTGGCGTAGGGGCCGACCGTCGGGCGCTTCGGCGGCTCGGGTGCAGCCTTCTTGACCGGTGCCGGCGCAGCCTTTTTGGCCGGTACGGCCTTCTTGGCGACCGCTGCCTTCGCGGCCGGAGCCTTGGCCGCGGCCTTGGTCGGTGCGGCCTTCTTGGCTGGTGCAGCCTTCTTGGCCGGTGCCGCCTTCTTGGTGGTGGACGACTTGGTGACGGTGGCCTTCTTTGTCGGGGCCTTGGCAGTGGTGGCCTTGGCGGGGGTGGCCTTCTTGGCCGGGGGTGGAGACTTTTTCGCGGCCGGAGCCGCCTTCTTGGCTGGCGCGGCCTTCTTGGCCACTGCCGCCTTCTTGGCCGGAGCGGCCTTCTTGGTACCCGCCGGCGCCTTCTTCACTGCGGTCAACTCGACCTCCTTCGGGGATGATCCCGTCGCGCCCCATCGGCGCACTGGTGCGCAGGTTCCGCACCGCCGCCCACATCGGCGAGCGGGTGACCCTACCGTGCCCGGGGGTAGTCAGCAATCCGGATGGTCCGGGCCGACGTCCCGTGCACCCTAGTCGTGCATGAGCGTGGTCCGACCACTTTCACCGTTACCGGCCCCTCACAGGTGCGCGCGCCAGGCACGGTACGAACCTGGAAATGGTCGGCGGACGTCCGGGACAGTGCCCGGGGCGTCGCGGTTCAGAGAGGCAGCGAGCCCGACGGACTCAGCTGGGTGACCTCGCCCGAGGCGCGCTGTGCCTCGGAGTTGTTGGTAACCGGGGTCTTCTCGTCAGATGACTTGCTGAGGTTGCCGTCGACCCAACTCAACATCTCGGAGAGGGCGGAGCGAAGGCGATCCCGCTCGGTTTCCAGCTGGCGGGACATGGTATCGACCTCGTGGGACAGGTGGTTGCGGTTCGACTCGAGACGGGCGATCTCCTCGCGCAGACGCTGCTCGGACTCGGCCTGAACTTTGCGGGCCTGGGACTCGGCGTCCGCGACCACCCGTGCGGCCTGGTCTTCGGCGTCGGCCTTGGTCTCGTCCACGAACTTCTGGGCCAGGAGCAACGTGCGCTGGAGGGTGTCGTCGGCAACGACCGGCTCGGCCGGGGCGGCCGGGGCGGGCTGGGGTTCGGGCTTGGCCGCCAGCTCGGTCTCGAGCTGGGCGATGGTCTCGGCGGCCTTGCGCAGCCGCTCGGTGCTCTGGCGCAGCTGCTCCTGGAGGCCCTCCGCTTCGACGGCGGCCTTCTCGAGGTACTCGTCGACGTCGTCCCGGTGGTAACCCTTGAGGGTCTCCCGGAACTCGACGGTACGCAGCGAGTCGAGTGCAGATTGGGAAGCGTCCATGGCGCCATGGTACTGGCGTCCCGCCAGATTTCCAGTGATTTGTTCCCGGCCTGTCACGTTCACGCAGGGGCAGCGGAGCGACGTTCGGTTGGATTCAGTGGAAGACGGTGTTGACCAGGACGGTGATCACCAGGAAGACGATGAGCACCGACAGGTCGAGGCCCACGCCACCCACCTGGACCGGCGGGATCAGCCTGCGCACCGGACGCAGGACCGGCTCGCAGATGCTGCCCAGCACCCGCTGAATCTTGAAGACCGGTGATTCATAGTTCAGGCGTCCGGAAACCGTAAACCAGCTCAGGATGGAGTACGCCAGCAGGACCAGCAGGAAGAGGTAGAGGACGAAGCCGATGAGCGAGAGCATGGGTCGTTCAGCCTACGGCCCCGGTGCGGGTACGCGGGGTCAGGGACTGACCAGGCCGTGGTCGGCCAGGCGCTGGCGCTCCTCGTCAGACACCTTGACGTTGGACGGGGTCAGCAGGAACACCTCGTCGGCCACGCGCTCCATGCCACCGGACAGCGCATAGGTGGCACCGCTGCAGAAGTCGATCATACGGCGCTGCAGGTCGCGGTCGGCGGTCTGCATGTTGACGATCACCGGCTGGTTACTCATGAGACGGTTGGCGATCTCGACGGCGTCGGCGAACCGCGCTGGCGCCACGATGTGGACTCGAGCGTTGGATGAGTCCGGGGTGGAGATCTTGACCGACGGCGAGGTTGCCGGACGGGCGGGCACGATCTGCGGGGCGGCGGCCACCGGTGTGGCTTGTGGGTTGGCGGCGGTCACCCGAATGCGACCGGGTGCAGGTACCGGCTCATCCTCGACCTCGAGGGGACGCTGGCGCGTGGCCACCGGCGCCGGGCGGCTGTCATAGTCGTCATAGTCGTCATAGTCGTCGACAAGCCCCAGATAGGCCATGGACTTTTTCAAGAACGAGGTAGCCATTTGTTCCTCCTTGCGACAGCGTAGTGCGTGGCTCGAACCCGAGGTTGCACGCTCGGATCCTGTCCGGTCGGGCCTCGGCGCCTCAGTTCCGCGGCGGACGCTCGCCGAACAGGGCGCGGCCGAGCCGGACCATGGTGGCACCCTCGGACAGGGCCACCTCGAGGTCGTCAGTCATCCCCATCGACCGGACCGGAAGTGCCAACTCGTCGGCCAACCGGCCGACCTCCCGGAAGCCTGGACGGGCGTCCTCGGGGAGTCCGGGGGGTCCTACGGCCATCAGCCCGGCCACATCGAGCTCCTCGTCACGCAACGCGGCCACCAGGTCCGGCACCTGGGCAGGCGGCACTCCGCCCCGACCCGGCAGCCCGGCCACGTCCACCTGGACGAGCACCCGGGCCCCGGGTTGGCGCCTGGCGATGGCCCGACCCTCCTCGATCCGGCCCACGGCCTGCCAACAGGACACCAGCGGGGCCAGGCGGGGCACCTTGTTGCGTTGGATGGTCCCGAGGAAGTGCCACTCCGGGGCCGGCCCCGGATCGTCGGCCACCGCCGCCGCCTTGGCCACCAGTTCATCGGCGTAGTTCTCACCCACCACCGTCAGGCCTGACGCCACGGCGGTCCGCACCGCCTCGGGGCCGAACCCCTTGGTGACGGTCACCAGGGTCACGCCGTCCGGATCGGGCGACGCAGCCATGATGCGGGCACGGATCCCGGCCAGGCGTTCCTCGAAGCCCGGGAACGGACCGCTCACAACCCGTCCCCCGGATCGCCCGGCCACACCAACAGCGCCTGGCGTCCGACGTCCCGGCGGGCCCGGTGGGAGAACTGCCGGGCGCCGCACGCCGTGCAGACGTCGACATCGTCGACAAACCGCGCCCCGGCTGCGGCCACCGCGGCGGCCACGGCGGCCACCAGGTCGAGGGCGGGCCGGCCACCCGTCGTCGTCCCCCGGACCGACGGCCCGTAGACGGCGGCCACCGTGTCGAGGTCGGTCGGCGAGAACTCGTAGCAGGGGGCGTGGATGCACGGTCCGAGCGACGCCGTGACGTCGCTCGCCCCCAGGTCCCGCATGGCAGTCACCGCGGCCTCGACCACACCAGCTACCAGGCCCCTCCATCCGGCGTGGACGGCGCTGCACACGCCCTCCGCGCTGGCCAGGGCGATGGCGGCGCAGTCGGCGGTGAGCACGCAGAGGGCAGTGCCGGGCGCCGCGGTCACCAGGGCGTCGTAGTCGCCGAAGTTTCGAAACACGATGCCGGTGCCGGTGCCGCCGGCATCGTGTCCGTGGCCGACCACCGCCACGCCGGGCCCGTGGACCTGGGTGGCCCACACCACCGCGTCGATCCCGGCCCCGGTGGCCGAGGCCAGGTCGGTGGCGAGTGCGGCCAGCGGGGACCCGTCAGCCTGACTGGGTCCGGAGGGTCGCAGGTCGCCCCGGGAGGCATCGGCCCAGGCGGCATGCACGTGTCCGTCGAGGGTGCGGGTGGTCGCGCCGGGTACCAGCGCCACGGCGTGGATCAGCGCAGAAACGAGGGGACGTCGAAGTCGTCGTCACCCAGATCGAGGTCATCGTCGGACGGCGTGGCGAAAATGTCCTCGTGGGCAGAGTCGGCACCGAGTACCCGGCTGCGTGACTCGTCGCGGCCGGTCGACTCCGGTGCCGTGGTCCCGCCGCGGGCCGGGGCCGACGCCTCCCACCGCTCGAAGCCGGCGGCGATCACCGTCACCCGGACCTCCTCACCCATGGCCTCGTCGATCACGCTGCCGAAGATGATGTTGGCGTCCGGATGGGCGACGCCGTGGATGATCTCGGCCGCCTCGTTGACCTCGAACAGGCCCAGGTCGGGTCCGCCGGCGATGTTGAGCAGGATGCCCCGGGCCCCCTCGATGGAGGCCTCGAGAAGCGGACTGGTGATGGCGGCCCTGGCCGCGTTGACCGACCGGCCTTCGCCGGTCGCCGAGCCGATGCCCATGATGGCGGTGCCGGCGTTGGACATGATCATCTTCACGTCGGCGAAGTCGGTGTTGATCAGGCCGGGGATGGTGATCAGGCTGGTGATCCCCTGGACGCCCTGCATCAGGACCTCGTCGGCCATCTTGAAGGCGTTGACCATGGAGGTCTTCTCGTTCGACACGGTCAGCAGCCGGTCGTTCGGGATGATGATGAGGGTGTCGACCTTCTCCTTCAGGTTCTGGATGCCCTGCTCGGCCTGGACCGAGCGGCGACGGCCCTCGAACGTGAAGGGGCGGGTGACCACGCCGATGGTCAGGGCGCCGAGGCTCTTGGCGATCTCAGCCACGACTGGGGCGGCCCCGGTGCCGGTGCCGCCGCCCTTGCCGGCGGTGATGAAGACCATGTCGGCGCCCTTCAGGGCCTCCTCGATCTCGGAACGGTGCTCCTCGGCGGCGAGGCGGCCCACTTCGGGGTCGCTGCCGGCCCCCAGGCCCCGGGTGAGCTGGCGGCCGATGTCGAGCTTGAGGTCGGCGTCGCTCATGAGCAGCGCCTGGGCATCGGTGTTGGTGGCGATGAACTCCACGCCCCGCAGCCCGGACTCGATCATCCGGTTGACGGCATTGACGCCGCCACCGCCTACGCCGACCACCTTGATGACGGCGAAGTAATTGCTCTGTGCCGGAACGGTCATGAAGTTCCTCACCCTCGACCAAAGGTTGAAACCGTTCCAACCTGCGAGTTCGCGCTAACGATACGGTTCACGGGGTTGGTTTGCAAGCACCGTGGACACTGCTGCGACACCTGCAGGTCACGATTGGACACGGTGGACGACACCGCCCGTCTACCAGGTGGTCAGGGCCCGACGGTGGGCGACTGGGGCACCGTCACGTCGATGGTGTGGGCACCCTTCAGGGGGGCGTTGGCGATGATGGCGGCCACGTCCTCGTACTTGGCCGTCAGGTCGCTGACCGTGCCCAGCAGGACCACCAGGTTCGAGGTGAGGGCCAGCGAGACCGTCCCGTCGGCTGCCACCGTGACCGACACCACCTGTCCGGCAAAGGCAGGAGGGAGGGTGCGGGCCACGGCCAGTCCCGGGTCAGCGGCCGGGGCCACCGTCCCCCCGACCGGGGCCGGCGGGACCGGTCCGGTCGGGCCATGGACGATCAGTACGGGCAGAACCGGGCGTCCCGGGGTGACGGCCAGTGTCCGCCCGTTGCCGTCCAGGGTCGACCAGGAGACGGTCGGCCCGGCCATGGCCACCACCGGCTTCCGCTCGGTCACCTTGATGGTCACGCCAACGGGCCAGTGCCTGGTGACCTGTGCCGACGCGATGAACGGGAGGGTCTCGACCCGGGCGGCGGTGGGCCCGGGATCCACGCTGATCAGGGGCGGATGGTGGAGCAGGCCGGCGGCACCCACGATGGCCGCGTCCGGCGTATTGGGGTGGTCGCCGGTCACCGTCACCACCTTGGCCGTCAACAACGAGGTGTGGAGCAGGCCGACGCCCAAGGCCACCAGAGCGACCAGGCCGAGGACGGCCGCCGCCCAGCGAAGGCGCTTCTGGGTCCGGCTGCGCTCGATCGACTCCCGGCGCTCCTTGATCCTGGGATCGATGACCCCCTGTGCATCCTTCGGGCTCATGGGCCGGTCCCGTCCCTGGACGAACGGTCGAACCCGACCATGCGCACCTCGGTGGTGAGCTCGACTCCGGTGGCCCTCGCCACCTCGGCCCGCACCCGGTCCATGACCAGCCGGACGTCGTCGGCCGAACCACCCTTGGCGGCCTGGATGAAGTTGGCGTGCTTGGCCGACACCTCGGCCGTGCCGATGCGGAGACCTTTCAGCCCACAGGCTTCGATCAGGCGTCCCGCCGAATCCCCCTCCGGGTTGGTGAACACCGATCCGGCGTTGGCCCCGCCCGGCTGATTGGCCCGGCGCCACCGCACGATCTCGTCGATGGCCGCCCGGCCTGCGGCCGGGTCGCCAGGGGCCAGGTGGTGGGTGGCCCCGACCACCACTTCGCCCGAGGTGATCGAGGTGTGGCGGTAGCCGGCGGCCAGGTGAACGACGGGATGGTCGGCCGAGGTAGCCGTGACCAGATCGACGACCCGGTAGGCGACCAGGGTGGCGACGGTGTCGGAGCCGTGGCCCCCGGCGTTCATCCGCACCGCTCCTCCGACCGTCCCTGGGACACCCACCGCCCACTCGAGGCCGGACAGTCCAGCCGATGCCGTGCGGCGGGCCAGGGTGGGGAGGGCCAGCGCCCCTCCGGCCCGCACCTCGGTGCCAACGATGGACAGTCCCTCGAAGCCCGCCCCGAGTACGACCGCCAGGCCGGCGAACCCGGCGTCGGCGACCAACATGTTCGAGCCGTTGCCCACGACCAGGACGGGGACGTCGAGGCCGGCCAGTGCCCGGGCCACGTCGAGCAGCGCGGTCTCGTCGTCCGGTTCGACCCCGAGCGCGGCAGCGCCTCCCACCCGGTAGGTGGTGCGGACGCCCAGCGGCGCGTCACGTACGGCGGCCGGGCCGAGCCGGGCGGCCAGCTCGTCGAGGTCGTTGTCCCGGCTCACGAAGGTTCCTCTACAATCGCCGGGCCCACCCGGCCGGCCGCCATCAGCTCGTCGGGCAGCGAGGTGAGGTCGCCGGCGCCCAGTGTCAGGCACAGGTCGCCGGATCGCAACAGCGTGGCCACCTCGTCAACCAGGTCGGTCCGGCCCGGCACGTAGAGCAGCTCGACGTCGGGCCGGGCCCGGCGCACGGCGTCGGCCACCAGGCGGCCTGACACCCCCGGGATGGGTGCCTCTCCCGCCCCGTAGACGTCGGTCACCACCACCACGTCGGCGTCGTCGAACGCCCGGCCGAACGCCTCGGCCACCTCGGCGGTCCTCGTGTACCGGTGGGGTTGGAACACGGCCACCACCCGGCCCCATGCGCCGTTGCGGGCCGCGGCCAGGGCGGCGGCCACCTCGGTAGGCAGATGGGCGTAGTCGTCCACGAACGTGACTCCGTCGAGCTCGCCGCGGAACTCGAAGCGCCGGGCCACCCCCCCGAACCGGGCCAGCGCCCTGGCCGCCGCCTCGGGATCGGCGCCGGCGGCCAGGGCCGCCACCGCGGCCACCGCGGCGTTCTTGGCGTTGTGGAGGCCGGGCACGGCCACAGACAGGTGGGCCACCAGTTCCCGGTCGGGTCCGAGCAGGTCGAAGGCGATCGAACTGCGCCCGGTGGCCACGGCGGTGATGAGATGGGTGGCGTCCTCGTCCAGCCCCACCAGGTCGGCGTCGGCGGCCTGTCCGATGGTCCGGGCCTCGGCGTCGTCGCTGCCCACCACCCGGTGGTCGGCAGCGTCCAGGAACTCGGCAAAGGCGGTACGCACCGCGTCGAAGGACCCGTAGTGGTCGAGATGGTCCGCCTCTACGTTGGTCACGATGGCGATGTCCGGTGCCAGGTGGAGGAAGGTGCCGTCGCTCTCGTCGGCCTCGACCACGATCCACTCGCCGACGTCCCACACCGCGTTGGTGCCGATTTCGTTGACGTCGCCACCGATGAGGAACGACGGGTGCAGACCCGCCTCCACGAGGATCAGCGCCAACATCGATGCGGTGGTGGTCTTGCCGTGGGTGCCGGCCACCGCGATACACCGCTTGCGGGCGGCGATGCCGGCCAGGGTCTCGGCCCGGGTGAGGACGGGAATGCCCCGCCGGTGGGCCTCGGCCACCTCGGGGTTGGTGGCGGCGACCGCGGTCGAACGGGTGACCAGGCCGGCGGCACCCACGTTGGCCGCGTCGTGGCCGATAGCTACCCCGATCCCGAGTGACCGGAGACGCTCGGTCACCCCCGACTCTCGCAGGTCGCTGCCCGTCACCTCGTGGCCCATGGCGTGGAGCACGGTGGCGATGGCGCTCATCCCAGCCCCGCCCACTCCGACGATGTGGACCCGACGGACCACATCCGGATCGCCGATCCCGGGAGATGCTCCCGCCGGCGTTGTCCCGGTCATCCCGTCACCGGTCCTGTGGCGCCTCCGGGTCGGGCGTTTGCCTCGACAACCCGGGCCCCGGCCTCGGCCGCGTCCGGACGACCCACACCGGTGGCGGCCCGACCCATGGCCTCCAGGCGGTCGGTGTCGATCAGCAGCTCTTCCACCACACCGGCAAGGCCCGTGGGGGTGCACTCGGGATCGGGCAGCAGCACGGCTGCATCTGCCCGTTCGAGCACGCGCGCGTTGGCCGTCTGGTGGTCGCCGGGGGCGCCGGGCAACGGCACCAGCACGGCCGGCACCCCGGCGACGGCCAGCTCGGCCACGGTCATGGCTCCGGCACGGCACACCACCAGGTCGGCCGCCGCATACACCAGGGGCATGCGCTCCTCGTAGGGCACACGGACCACGACGAGCCCGTCGGGCACGCGACCTGTGCGGGTGAGGCGCTCGACCGTCTCGTCGGCGTAGGCACTCCAGTCCCGGCGCCCGACGATGTGGTAGATCGCCACATCACCCCGCTCGCCCCACCGCTCGATCAGGCCGTCGACGGCCCGGTTGATCTGGCGGGCGCCCAGCGAGCCCCCGAACACCGCGACGACCCGGCGGTCGTCCGGCAGGCCGAGCTCGGCCCGGGCGGCGCGACGGGCTTCCGTGGTGCGCTCGACGGCGCTGATGGCCGGTCGCACGGGCGTGCCGGTCACTACGGCCCGGGGTAACGGGTTGCCCTCCCACCCCACGGCACTGGCCTTGGCGAACCGACCGAGCACCCGGTTGGCCGCCCCGGGCACGGCGTCCACGTTGACCAGCACCAGGGGGACCCGGTGGACCAGGGCCCCGATCGAGCCGGCCATGCTGGCATAGCCGCCGACGGCTACCACCACACGTGGCTCGGCCCGGCCCACGACCCGCACGGCCCGGGCCGTGGCCACCAGGAGTTCTGCGACCGAGCGGGCGTTCCGGGCCAGGTCCCTGGGCGCCAGGCTGCGGACGATCCCCCGGCCCGGGAGCAGCGTCACCGGGAAGCCCCGGCCGGCCAGGGTGGCCGCATCCTGGCCGCGCTCGGACCCGACGAACTCGATTGTGGACCGGTCATGACCCAGGTCGACCAGGGCCTCGGCGATGGCCAGGGCCGGCTGCAGGTGTCCCGCGGTCCCGCCACCGGCCACCAGTGCGTACCGCCGGTCGCCCGCGCCGCGCCCACTGGCGCCGCGCCCCGTGGTCACGCCCGGACGAGTCGTCGCCGCTGGGCGGGGGCGCGTCGGGGCGACCGCTCCTGTAAGGCGATGTTCATCAGGATGCCCATGGCGGCCAGCGAGATCACCAGCGACGAACCGCCGAAGGAGATGAACGGCAGAGGGATCCCGGTCACCGGCAGCACACCGATCACCGCACCGATGTTGATGATTGCCTGGCTCGTGACCCACGTCGTCACGCCAACAGCCATCAGGCAGCCGAAGCGGTCGGGAGCACGGCTGGCCGCCCGGAACCCGTACCAGGCCAGGGCAAAGAACAAGGCCATGATGCACACCGCGCCGATAAGGCCGAGCTCCTCGCCCACCACCGAGAAGATGAAGTCTGTCTGGGCGTTCGGGAGGGTGCCCCACTTCTCGCGCCCGCCGCCGAGCCCCAGGCCGAACAGGTGGCCGGAGCCGAGGCCGATCAGCGACTGCCACACCTGGTAGCCCGAGCCGGACTGGTGGGCACCAGGGTTCATGAACGACAGGATCCGGTCCCGTCGGTACGAGTCGCTCAGGGCGAACACCGTGGCCACGGCGGCGAAAACGGCCAGCACCTTGGCCAGCGGGACGAGCGGCACCCCGCTCATGAACAGGATGCCGAACGCCGTGCAGCTCAGCACCATGGCCGTTCCCATGTCGGGCTGCTTGATGATGAGGGCGGCCGAGATCATCAGGACGCCGATCACCGGGGCGATCACCTGCTTGGCCTGTGCTGAGCGGTCCATGCGCCGGACCACGATGTCGGCGGCAAAGACCACCAGGGCCAGTTTCATGAGCTCCGAGGGCTGCAAGCGGAGCAGTCCGAACCCGATCCAGCGCGACGAGCCGCCGGCCGTCACCCCGAGGCCGGGCACCAGCACGGCGACGAGCAGGCCGAGGGTGACGAGCACCAGAGGGAGGCCCAACTTGCGCCACTTGTGGTAGTCGATGCGGGCGAAGACGAGCAGCGCGCCGATGCCCACCACCATCCATATTGCCTGGCGGATGAGGATCGTCCACGGCGAGCCGTAGGTCATCAGCGAGATGACGGGCGAGGCCGATCCCACCATCACCAGTCCGATGATGCAGAGCAGGGTGACGAGCACGCCGAGGGACGCCGCCGTGGGCAGGCCCCTCAGCCAACGGACCGGCACGGGGCCCTTGCGGCTGCCGGATGCGGTGCGGTCCATCCTCCCAGCCTCGCCCATGCGCGCGTCCAGGTGGTGGAACCTGTCCCTGGGGGGCCGGGCCCTGCGGGAGGCGGCCTCCGATGCCCGCCGGGAGGAGGCTGCATGCTTCGGCGACACTGCACCGGGCACTGTTCGGACGGTGGTCCGCCGCGCCGGGCGCGCCGGTGCCGGGCGTGATGCCATCAGACCTTCCCCACCGACAGGAAGTCGCCGTAGAAGATGCCCAGACCGAGGGCGGCAAACAACCCGGCCAGGATCCAGAACCGCACGATCACCGTGGTCTCGGGCCAACCCCGTAGCTCGAAGTGGTGATGGACAGGCGCCATGAGGAACACCCGACGGTGGAACACCCGGAAGCTGATGACCTGGATGACCACCGACAAGGTCTCGATGACGAACAGGCCCCCGATGATGACCAGCAGCAGGTCGAGGTTCATCAGCAGGCACAGGGCGGCGAGTCCCGACCCCATCGACAGCGAGCCTGTGTCACCCATGAAGATCTTGGCCGGAGCTGCGTTCCACCACAGGAACCCGAGGCAGGCGCCGGCCAGGGCCACCGCGGCCAGGGCCAGGTCCAGGGCGTCCGGCACGCGGTAGATGCTGAAGTGCCGGTACTGCCAGTACCCGATGATGGCGAGGCAGGCGAAGCAGAAGGTCGAAGAACCGGCGGCCAGACCGTCGAGCCCATCGGTCAGATTCACGGCGTTGGCCGCCGCAGCGATGATCAAGGTGCCCCACACCACCCACACCGCGGTCCCCATGTGCAGGCCGATCGAGTTGTACCGGGTGAACGACAGCGTGGTGGAGGCGTGGGCCCAATAGACGGCCAGGAGCGAGAAGCTCACCCCGAGGGCCATCTGGGCACCGAACTTCGCCCGCTTGTTGAGTCCGAGGCTGCGCCGGTGACGCACCTTGATCCAGTCGTCGGCGAACCCGATCACCGCCGCGCCGACGAGGGCGTACATCACCAGTGCCCCCGACCGCGAGAACGTCACTCCCGGGATGATGTGGGCCGACAGGAAACCGACGACGACGGCACCGACGATGCAGATCCCGCCCATGGTCGGCGTACCCGCCTTGGCGATGTGGACCTGGGGCCCGTCCTCTCGGATCTGCTGTCCGATGTTGTTCTTCAGTAACCACCGGATGAGGAACGGCGTCGTCAGCACGGCCACCCACAGAGCGATGCCCCCCGAGGTCATGAGGGAGATCATGCGCCGGCCCCGAACCGCTCGGCCAACGCCGCCGCGCCTTCGACCCGGTCGTCGAACGGGATCGTGATGGCACCCGTCGTCTGGGTGGCTTCGTGGCCCTTGCCGGCCAGCAACACCACGTCACCAGGACGCGCTTCGGCTACGGCCAGGCGGATGGCCGCCGCCCGGTCCGGCTCCACATGTACCTGGGCCGTCCCGTCCATCCCGGCCCGCACCGCCTCGATGACGACCAACGGGTCCTCGGACCGGGGGTTGTCCGAGGTCAGCACGACCACGTCGGCCAGCACGGTGGCCACCGATCCCATCTCGGGGCGCTTGCCCGGGTCCCGGTCGCCGCCGCAGCCGAACACGCACAACACCCGACCCCCGCCGGCCAGCACCCGCACGGCCCGCAGCGCCTCGTCCAGCCCGGCCGGGGTGTGGGCGTAGTCGACCACCACCGCCACCGGCGCACCGGCGCCGACGACCTCCATCCGTCCGGGCACCACCGGGGTGGCACCGAGACCGGCCACCACGTGGTCCTCGTCGACGCCGAGCGCGGTGGCTATCGCTGCCGCCACCAGGGCGTTGTCCACATTGAACCGGCCCGACATCGGCAGGTCGACGATGCGGCCCCGCCAGACGAACCGCGATGCCCCGACCGACAGCTCGACGCTGCTCGCCTCGTCGCGCCGCACCGCTGTGCGGCGGTCGGCCTCGATCCGGTCGAACAGCCGGGTCCCCCACGGGTCGCCCACGAAGACGACGGCACGGTGGCTCCGCTCGGGAGCGAACAGTGCGGCCTTGGCATTGAAGTACTTGTCCATGGACCCGTGGTGGTCGAGGTGGTCGCGACTCAGGTTGGTGAAGGCGGCCACCTCGTAGCGCACGGCGTCCACCCGGTGCTGGGTCACGGCGTGGGACGACACCTCCATGACGACCGACGTCGTGCCGTCGGCCACGTACTCGGCAAGGTACTGCTGGAGGTCGGGGGACTCCGGGGTGGTGCGGGTGCCGCCGAGGGTACCGATCACTGCGGTGCGCCGGCCGGCGGCCCGAAGGATCGACCCCACCATCTGGGTCACCGTGGTCTTGCCATTGGTGCCCGTCACCCCGACCAGTTCGAGCGAGCGGTCCGGGTGCCCCCAGAATGACGCCGATACTTGGGCCATAGCCGGACGCACGTCGCCGGCCCGCACCCGTACCTGGGTTACGGCCAGATCGAGGAAGTGCTCGCACAACAGGGCGGTCGCCCCGCGGGACACCGCTTCGGCGGCGTGCAGGTGACCGTCGGTGTGCTCACCGGGCACGCAGCAGAACAGGGTGGCCGTCGACACCTGGCGACTGTCGAAGTGGACAGAGGCGACCGGGGTCGTGGCCGGGTCCCCCCGCACGTCCAGCACGGTCACAGCGTCGAGGAGGTCGGCCACCATCACCACGTCGACATCCGTATGGTCCGTTGCGTCGTGGAGGGGTGAGCGTGGGTTCTGTGGCCCACCTAGGGGCCTTCCGTGACCGCTCCGGCCGGCACCGTGACGCTACCGGTGCCGCCCACGGCCGTGTTCGAAGCTGCCGTGGTGGCCGTGGCGGTGGTGGGGATGCCGAAGTGGTGGAGGGCGTACGCCATGATGGTGGAGAAGACGGGAGCGGCCACCGCACCACCGTAGATCGGCGTCGGGCGGTCGAGGACGACAGTGGCCGACAGCACCGGGTTCTGGGCGGGGGCGAACCCGGCGAAGGAGCCGATGTAGGCACCGGGGATGTAGCCCAGGTGGTTGGGGCTGGGGACCTGGGCAGTACCCGTCTTGCCGGCCACCGTGTACCCGTCGATGGCGGCGCTGGTCCCGGTGCCCGTTGCCACCACCTGCTCGAGCATGGCCAGGAGCTGGGCATTTGTCGCGGGGTCGATGACCCGGTGCGACGCTGATGCCGGGGCCGCGGTCACGGCGCCCTTGGCGTCGACCGTCGCCCGGACGAGCCGGGGGGAGACGAACACCCCGCCGTTGGCCACCGAGTTGTAGGCGTCGAGGACCTGCTGGGCGGTGACCGCGTCGTCCTGGCCGATCGGGGTCGACCCGATGGAGGTGCCGGTCCACTGGGCGGCGCCCGGCACCAGGCCCTGCGACTCCCCCGGTATCCCGAGGCCGGTCGGCTTGCCGAATCCGAGGTTGGCGATCTGGGCGAGAAGGCGGGACTCACCGAGCTTCTGGGCCACCTCGATGGTCCCGATATTCGACGACTGGGCCAGGATCTGGGTGGCCGTGAGCGTCTCCGTGCCGTGCTGCTCGGCATCGTGGAACGTGTACTGGCCCATGGGCAGCGCCGACGGCACCGTCAGCGCCGTGGTGGGCGTGACGATGCTGTTGGCCAGAGCCGCCGAGAACGTCACGAGTTTGAACACCGAGCCGGGTTCGTACACCTGGGTGACGGCCGAGTTGGAGAGTGCCTCTTCGACGCCGGCCGGCAGGGTGTCGGACTGGGCGACCAAGGTGGGACCCGAGCTGTCCGGAGTGGCCGCCACCTTTGCGGTGAGCGTGGGCGACGTCGGTGCCGACGACCCGGCGACCTTGGTGGCGGTCAGGTTGGCCATGGCCAGGATGTCGCCCGTCTTCACGTCCATGATCACGGCGGTCCCGCCGGTGGCGTGCGACGCCACGATCTCGGCGGCCAGAGCCTGCTCTGCCACGAACTGGACCGACTCGTCGAGGGTGAGCTCCACTCCGGTGCCGGGTGTGGCCGGTGTGGACTGATTGCCAGTCGGCAGTGCCACACCGTTCGGGGACGTGAGCACGTTGGTCGTACCCGGCGTTCCCGCCAGAGTCGACTGGTACTGGTACTCGATGCCGGAGGTTCCGTCGCCGTTCCAGCCGACGGTGCCCACCACCGGCTCGGCCAGTAGCCCGACCGGCACCACCCGCTGCGCCTCGGGCACCAGGTTGATCCCGTTGATACCCAGCTTGGTGACTTTCGTGGCCACCGCATCAGGTACCCGGTGGTCCAGATAGACGAAGCCGGCGGGCTGGGTGAGCTCGGCCCGCAGGGCGTCGGCCGGGAGACCGAGCACCGGAGACAGGGCGGCAGCCACGGCGGCCGGATCGGAGATGATCTGCGGGTCGGCCACCACCGTCTGACGGGTCACCGTCTCGGCCAGCACCTCGCCGTTGCGGTCGTAGATGCCACCCCGCACCGGCGGGACGGTCACCGTCTGCGTGAGCTGCGCCTTCGACAGAGCGGCGTAGTGCCGGTTGCCGAACTCCTGGACCTGGACGAGGCGGAAGGCCATCACCAGGAACACGGCGACCAGCAGTAGTCGCATGGCGCGGGTGCGCCGGTTGAGGAGGACCGCGGGGCTCACCGGGTAGGAGGCGCCGTGGTCGCGGTGGTGGTGGATACGGCCGGACTGGCCGGGGTGGCGGCAGCAGCCGTCTGGGATGTCGTCGAGGCGATCGGCTTGGTTGGAGCCGAGGACACTGCCGGCGACGTGTCGGGCACCGGGAGTGGGACGTTGAGCGGCACCTCGGGCAGGTCGACCACCTTGGCCGGCGCCGTCAGGCCCAGAAGAATGCCCTGGGCCACCACACGGTCGGGTGCGGCCAGTTTGGCTACCTCGGTCTGGGCGGCCTTCTGGGCGGTGAGCTGGTTGCCGATCGATGTCTGGATAGCGGCCATGCGGACCTGGCCCTGGGCTACCAGGGTGTCGCCGATCACCACGACGAGCAGGCTGCCAACCACCAGCGCGACGGCCAGCCACAGGTGCCCGCGGCGGGAGAGCCCCCGCCGGGACGACCGACGGGGCTCGGGCTGAAAGACCCGCAGCGGGGGACGACGGGTGGTCGGCCGGGCCTGGGGGGCAGCCGTTGCCCGTCGGGCGGTGGCCGGAGCCGGCGGCGGGGGTGCCATCAGGCCACCTCGCCGCTGTTGGAGGTGGAGTGGGCGGTGGGCAGGCGCTCGACGACCCGCAGGCGGGCGGCCTCGGACCGGCGGTTGCGGGCGACCTCCTCCTCGGAAGGCTTACGCGAGCCGCGCCGGACCAGACGGAACTGGGGATCGGCACCGCACACACACGGCAGGCCGGGCGGGCACTGGCAGTCGCCGGTGGTCGCGCTGACGAACGTGGTCTTGACCAGGCGGTCTTCGCCCGAGTGGTACGAGATGACCACGCAGCGCCCGCCGGGCCGGAGGAGCCCGAGGGCGGCGTCGAGCCCCGTGCGGAGTTGGTCGAGCTCCTCGTTCACGGCGATTCGGATGGCCTGGAAGACCCGTCGGGCCGGGTGGCCACCGGTCCGGCGGGTGGCGGCGGGAATGGCCTCGCGGACCACGTCGGCCAACTGACCGGTGGTGGTGATCGGTCGGGCCGCGATGATGGCCCGGGCGATGCGTCGGGCGAACCTCGTCTCGCCGTTGTCGGCGAAGAGCTCGACCAGGGTGTCCTCGTCGGACCCGTTCACCACGTCGGCACCGGTGCGGCCGACGGTCGGGTCCATGCGCATGTCGAGCGGGGCGTCACGTCGGTAGGAGAAGCCCCGCTCGGCCACGTCCAGCTGCGGCGAGCTGACTCCGAGGTCGAAGAGCACCCCGGTGAGGCCGCGCTGGTCGTCGGGCGTGCCGAGCTCGTCCTGCACCTGGCGGACCACCTCGCCGAGCGAGTCGAACCGGGCCCGCCGCACGAAGGCCCGACGGCCGAAGACGGCCAGCTCACCGGTGGCCGCGGTCACGGCCATCGGGTCGCGGTCGATACCGAGCAGGGTGATGTCCGGGTGGGCCTCGAGCAGGCGCCGGGCATGGCCGGCACCGCCGAGAGTGGCGTCGAGCACCAACCCGGCCGGCACGTGGCCCAGCAGTTCGGTGACTTCGACGGCCATGACCGGCTCGTGGGGGAAGGCCTGGTTCATCCGCAGTCCCTCGACCGGCACGTGTCGTGCGGGTGGAGCGCCGCGACGGTCCGACCGGGAAAAGGCGGAGGAGGATTCTCCCAGCTCTCCGGTCGAGGGACTGCGCATGGGCCAGACACGTTCGATGTGCACGTCGTGCCGGGCCACGGCGGCCTGGCCCGACTGCAGGGGGGTGAGACGGGGCAGCGACGCGGGGTGTCCCACCCGCTCGGCCAGCTCGACGGCTGACAGGGCGATGGACGACGTCGTGATGCGGCGCACGGCGATGACGTCGTCGCAAGGATCGACGGCAACATTGGCGTCGGGTGCGTCGGCCGTGCCGAACGCGCCTGGCTCGGCGACGGCGGTGAGAATGGCGGTTCCCCGGCGGGGGCGCCGGGTGCCCGCGGCACGATGCACCGGGTCGGACGGGCCGTGGCGGACGAGGTGGAGGCGCATCGCGTCACTCAGCCGTCGTCGCCCATGGTCAGGCGAGCTTCCTCGGGGAGGACCTTCTCGTCCCAGGTCTGTCGGTCCCACAACTCCACCCGGTCGATCGCCCCGAGCACCAGGACCTCGCTTTCCAGGTGCGCGTACTCCCGCAACCTGGTCGGAATGGCCATGCGACCCTGCCGGTCGACCTCCAACTCGTGGGAGGTCGACGCCCACAGCCGGACGAGGTTGCGGTCGCTCCGGCTGGTGGCCGACCGCTCCATCATGGCGTCCATCTGCACCTCGAACTGCTCCGGGGTCCACAACGACAGGCAGCCGTCCTGCTCGGGCGCCAGATAGCCGCCGTGCTCGAAGTGGGTGCGGAACTTTGCCGGCAGGATCACCCTTCCCTTGTCGTCGAGCGAGTGCTCGTGTCTGCCGAAGAACCGTGCCACTGGACTTTGCTCCCACAACGCTCCCCGTAGTGCCCGGCACCCGACTGCTTCGGGCCCCTCCCTTTCACACCACTTCGCTCCACACTAAACCCCCTGCCACCACTCGTCAACCATTCGGAACCAACTTCTCGATGGGAATTCCCTGGTCGCCAAGGCCGACCATGGCTCGGAGGGCGGGACGGCGCGATCCGACGTCGTGGCACGATCCAGTGGCCAGCTCCGCGTCCGGCGATCCACCTCGGGGATCGGATCGGGCGGGGCGCCGTCGCCGAGCGGTGGGCGAATCGCCTGCCGTTGCTGGGGATGCAGCCATCACGACATCGCCGTCGGAAGTAGGGCGGTCGCCACGGCCCATTGGTGCGGGTGCGAGATGGAGGGGGTGGGGCGATGTGGAGGGAACCGTGACCGGTGCCGACAGACCGGAGTGGGCGGGTGGTACCGAGCTCCTTGCGGTCAGCCGCTAGTGCAGCGAGGCGAGAAGGGCGGCCACCACCTCGTCCACCGTCGACGCTCCCCCGCCCCGGGCGCCCATCTCGTCGCCCACACCGGTCACGGCGGCAGACAGCCCATCGGACGCGGCGGCCCGCTCCCCGGGCGACAGGTCGAGCAGCTCGAGCAGGAGGGCCGGGTCCCAGTGACGGACGCACGCGGTGTGAAACCAGGCACCCCACCGATTGCGGCGTTGGGACAGTCCGACCACCTTGCGGCCACCGACACTGACCTCACCGGCGCCGACGCCCCCGAAGCAGACGAGTGACGACCAGCGGGTGCAGGCGCCCGGACCGGAACCTTGGACCTCGACACCGGCGGGCCGCCCGTCGGGCGACCCCTGGATTGGCCCGAGGTCCGCCTTGTCGACACCCCCCTCGATCCCCGGGTCGAGCCCGAGGCGGCCGAGCGCCCGCCCCCACGCCGCCCCGACCCAGCCGAACGCCCGGGTCACGTCGGCACTCCATCGTTCGTCGCCGGTCGGCACCCACACGTCGATCCACACCGGGTCATCGGGCGTGACAAGTACCGCTCCCCCACCCGAGCGACGGCGGACCACGTCGATACCGGCCGAACGGGCCGACTCGACATCGACCACGTCGAACGACTGGGTGGAGCCGAGCACGACGGCCGTCCCCGTCGGGCGGCAGACCGCTACCCGGCGCACCTCCGGATCCCGCTCGACGGCGGGCCAGGACGCGTGCAACCCGGCTGGCGCCGCTCTCCGTTCCTCGATCAGCCACTCCCCCGGCATTCCGTCAGTCTGGCACCGGCCTGGCGGCGCGCCATCAGTCGGCTGCTCCTGGAATGCGGGCGTCAGGCGGTCATTCGGCGCCCGGCGAGGGCGTCGGGGCCGAGGTAGTCGATCCAGTCCTCGCTGGTGTTGCCGCACAGCGCCAGCAACTGGACCCGGTGCCGGGGTGCCACCGGCGTGGACCGGAGCACCATCCCGGCCTCGTGGGGCAGTCGGTCCTCCTTACGGGTGTTGCACGGCCGGCATGCGGCCACCACGTTCTCCCATGTGTGGGGGCCTCCCTTGCTGCGAGGGATCACGTGGTCCAGGTTCTCGGCCGAAGCACCGCAGTACTGGCACCTGCCGCCGTCCCGGGCGAACACGGTGCGCCGGTTGACGGCGACGCGGTAGTTGTAGGGCACCTTCACATAGCGGACCAGCCGTACGACCGACGGCTCGGGCACGCTGATCCGCTCCGCCCGGAACACCCGCTCGGTGGCATGGATGAGTTCGGCCTTCGTGTCGAGGACCAGGAGGACGGCCCGGCGGGACGACACGATGCCGAGTGGCTCGAACGTGGCGTTGAGCACCAGGGCCCGGTGCGAGGGGGACATCGGGGACCGCACGGGTGCATATCCGCCTACGGCGGCCGGGGCGGGATGCGCCACCGGTTTGGAGCGGGAGGACGGGCGGGCCATCGATCCCTCCTACCCGTGCCCGCCTGGCTGGGGGGCCACCGAGTCGGCGGTGGACCGGCACCACTCCAAAAACGAGATCACGTCGGCCCGTACCGGTATCGCATCAGGCCTCCCGTAGGCGGTGACCATCCGGAACTCCCACAGGCGCCGGTCCGGCAGGGGCAGATGGGGCGGCGTCCGCCACCACAGCTGGGGGGCCAGCCGACGTAGCTCCCCGAGGGCGGTCCACCAAAGGTCGGGACGCCGCACCACCGCCCCGGCCAGGGCGGCGACGTCGCGCCGGGTCGTGGCAGTCGGTGGGGAGTCGGACATCACCCACGACCCCCGCTGACCCCATGGCGGTGCCGGGCGACGGCGGCCGCTCCGATCAGCGGCCCGTCGGCACCGAGGCCGGCCGGCTCGATGCGGGTCGAGCGGGCGAAGTCGAGGCCGCAACGCAGATGCAGTTCGTCGCGGGCTGCCCCGAAGAAGTCGTCCCCGTAGCCGAGGGCCACCGAGCCGGCCACGACCGCCAACTGCAGGTCGAGGAGATTGGCCACTGACGCCACCGCGCGGCCGACGAGGGTGCCGCAGCGCCGGCGGGTGGTGACGTCGGCGTCGGCTGCCGGCCGGCCGGTCACCGAGGCGATGGCCGTGCCCGACGCCTCGGCCTCGAGGCAACCTTGACCGCCGCAGGCGCACGTCCGACCGTCGGGCTCCACCACGACGTGCCCGATGTGGCCGGCGTTCCCACCGGTGCCGTCGAGCAGGCGCCCGTCGAGCACGATGCCGGCACCGACCCCGGTAGAGACGACCATGGCCAGGTAGTTGGTGCTCCCCTGGGCGGCGCCCTTCCAACCTTCGCCGAGTGCCAGGGCCTTGGCGTCGTTATCGACGGCCACCGGCAGCGCGACGAGGTCGGACAACCGCCCAGGCAAGGGGAACTCCCGCCAGCCGTGGATGTTGAGTGGACTGACCGTGGCACCGCCAGGCGCCATGGGCCCGCCGCAGCCTACGCCGCACGCCACTGGCGTGGTGGTGGCCCGGTCGAGGATCTTGGTCACGATCGTCGCCAAGGCGCCGAACACGGCTTCGGGGTCGGTCGACGACGGGGTCAGGGTGCGGGCCCGGTCGAGGATGGCCCCGTCGACGGTCACGATCCCGGCCTCCATCTTGGTACCGCCGATGTCGACGGCAAGCAGGGTGGCTGCCGGTGGCGAGGGGAGGTCGGACTCGGGCTCGGGCGGGACCTGTCCACGGGACGGCAGGCCACCAGCCGATGTCGGGCCGATGTCGCCTGCCGGAGGGTCAGTCGTCGCGGTGGAAGCGCCCACGGATCCAGTCACGGGGATCGTGGACCGGATTGCTGATGCTGCGGGTGTGCAGCGACCTCGAGATGTCGTCGATCCCGGCCTTGCCCATCCGACGTGCGTTGTTGGCGAATACCACTCCCGACAGGAACATCACCACGACACCGACGAATCCGAGAGCGAGGTTGGAGGCGAAGGTGAAGAACATGAACACCAGTGCCGCCACGAAGACGAGGGCGGACCAGATGCAGTAGCGGCCGGCATGCCGATAGACGGTTTCCGAGCGGACCCGCTCCGCGAAATCGGGATCCTCCTGGTAGAGGGACTGCTCCAACTCATGCAGAATCCGTTGTTCGTGCTCAGACAGCGGCACCGTCTCGTCCCCTCCACTTGCGCTCTGTCTTGGCCGTGACCACCGCTCCCATCCTCGCGCAACCCGACGGGCAACGCACGGCGCCTAGGGACTCGGACGCCACGGGAATTCGAGGTCGTGCAACCACCAGGAACATGTTACAGGTTGTCGGCCCCTTTCCCTCAGTTCTCGAGTGGTTTCCCGCTGGATTCCTGGTCATCGGCCCGGTCCGGGCGTGAGGGTCCCCACTGGGCCTCGCCCCGCCGTCGAACCCGGATGCCGTCCGGGGTGACGAGCGAGGCCGGGCCGACCGCCTCGCCGCCGTAGCGGGCCCGGATGGCGTCGACCGCATCGGTCACCGAGCCCCAGGTCTCCTGGAGGCGCTCAGCCTGCCGCCCAGCGTCCTGGACAACTGCGGCCGGGTCCCGCTCGACTGCCGAGACGGGTCCGTCCGACCCGCCTCCGGTGGTCCCGCCGGCCCGGTTCGGTTTGACCGTCCCGACCGTCCCGACCGGGACGCCGGCCCCGGGCGACTCCCCCGCCGGCTCGAGTTCCAGACGTAGCTGGGTTCCCCCACCCGGCGCGGCGAGACCCGTCAGGCTCACGCCGAGCAGTCGGACGCCCCGGGACAGGTCGACGCTGTCCAACAGTGCCGAGGCCACTGCGGCGATGGCCGGGGTGGCGTCCACCGGACCATCGAGCGTGTGGGACCGGGTGATCTGAGTGAAGTCACCGAAGCGGAGCTTCACCGTGACGGTACGGGCCGACCGCTCGGCTCCACGCAGGGCGGTGGCTGAGGCGTCCACCATCCGCTGCAGGCGCCGCTGTAATTCGTCGATCTCCCATACGTCGGTGGAGAACGTCTCCTCGTGACCGATGGACTTGGCCTCCTGTTCGGGTTCCACCGGACGGTCGTCGATCGCCCGCGACAGCTCCGACAGGTGCCGACCGGCCGCCACCCCGAGGTAGCGCTCGAGTGACTCGGGCGAGAGGGCGGCCAACTCTCCGACGGTCGTCACCCCGAGGGCCAGCAGCCGCTTCTCGGTGACGGGTCCGATCCCCCACAGCGCCCGTACCGGCATCGGATGGAGGAAGGCGAGCTCACCGTCGGCGGTGACTTCCACCACCCCCGGACCAGGCTCGACGCCCGACCGGGACGCCCGGGGCTTTGCCGCCTTGGAGGCCAGCTTGGCCATCAGCTTCGACCGGCCCACACCGACCGAGCACTCGAGGTGCATGTCGTGGCGGACCCGGGATCGGATGGCGTGGCCCATCGTCGACCCGCTCCCGAACAGGTGAACCGTTCCGGACACGTCGAGGAACGCCTCGTCGAGGGAGATCCCCTCGACCAACGGCGTGTACGACTCGAGGACGACGTGGAGACGCCGGCTCTCCTCGACGTAGCGATCGAACCGACCATCCACGAAGACGGCGTCGGGGCAGAGCCGACGTGCCACCGACGACGGCATGGCCGAGTGCACGCCGAACATGCGGGCCTCATAGGTGCAGGCGGCCACTACGCCGCGGCGTCCGCTCCCGCCCACGATCACCGGCTTACCGGCGAGCGACGGATCGTCCCGGACCTCGACCGAGGCGAAGAAGGAGTCCATATCCACGTGCAGGATCACCCGGTCGGCCGACACCGGGACGGTGTTGGTCGATCCGGCGGCGGTGCCGGACAGGGGTGGTGTCTCGATGGTCACCCGCCGAGACGCAGTCTCCGGAAGCCTTCGGCACATCGCACGCCGGCCCGCCGGCCGGCGTCCTCGGCAGCCAATCGGACGGCGGTGGCCGCCCACTCCTCGCCGTCGGGGAACTGGCTCCGGTGGCAGGCCACTGCCTCACCTTTCCGATCGACGGTCGCCGAAATGTCGACCCATACGTCAGGCTCCAGCGTCCCCGACAGCAGCATCGTGGTGACCTGATGGGCCGGGCCCGCCTCCGGAAAGTAGTGGGGCATGGCCGCCGCCGGGGCTACCGCGTCGAGGACGGCGAAGCCGGTGGTGCGGTGGTCCCGGTGGTTGAAGTAGTCCTGGCCGAAGAAGACGGCCGTCGGGTCCGGGCAGAGCACGGTGTCCGGACGTAGCCGGCGAACCACGGCGACCAGCGCCCCCCGAAAGGTGCCGTCGTCGTCGAGCCCGCCGTCGGTGAGCCCGAACAGCTCCTGACCGGCCAGGCCCAGCACCTCTGCCGCAGCGGCGGCCTCGGCCGTGCGGGTCTTCACCAATTCGACCGGGTCGATCGACGGGTCGGATGTCCCCTTACCCCCGTCGGTACAGATCAGAGTGTGGACCTCGGAACCGGCGGCTACCCATGCCGCCAGAGTCCCGCCACAGGAGACATCGGGGTCGCTCGGGTGGGCGTAGATGGCCAGGGCGCGTTGCGGCGCCTCCCCTAGGAGCTCAGCCACCGTTCAGGCCTCCGGACGCTTCGGCGCGGTGGTCTTGGTGAGGAGACCCACCTCGCGTCGGAAGTCGTCGACATCCTCGAAGCCCTTGTAGACGCTGGCGAACCGCAGGTAAGCCACCTCGTCCACAACCGCCAGGTGTTCGAGAACGGCCAGTCCGACCTGTTCGGACGTGGCTTCCCAGCCCGCTTCGCGCAACTCCTCCTCCACGTCCCGGGCCACGACCTCGAGTTGGTCCTTGGTCACAGGGCGGTTCTTGGTGGCGGCCCGCAAACCGTCGATGAGCTTGGCCTGGTCGAAGGGCTGCCGCAGGCCGGAGCGCTTGATCACGATCAATGGGATCTCGTCGATCCGCTCGAATGTGGTGTAACGGTGGCCGCAGCCCGAGCACTCCCGCCGGCGACGGATGGCGGACCCGTCCTCGGCCACCCGCGAATCCACGACCCGATCGTCGTCGGCCAAACACCAGGGACAACGCACGGATAGGAGGCTAGTGCCCACAGACTCGTCCTCACGTGGCGCATGTCACGAGCGGTAGGCCACTGGTCGGCGCGCGGTCGGTCAGGGGATGATGACCCGCTCGCCGGGCACCAGGTTGTAGCTGCCGATCTCGGCGGCGAGTTGGGAGACCATTGGTCGGGGGTCTCCGGTCGGGTCGGTCCGCTGGGCGATCGACCACAAGGTGTCACCGGCCCGGACGATGTAGGTCCCGGCGTGGATCTGGACCGCCGAGGCGGATTCGGTGGTGTGGGAGGCGCCACCGAATCCGCCCAGCGGAAGTGCGAGGAGGGCCAGCGCCAGGCCCATCATCGCGAGCAGGGTCCGGCGGCGCCGGACTTCGACGGACACTCGGCGCCGGGGTATCCGCAGTGGTGCCGGGGTCCAGTCGTCTGTCTCCTCGAGTGGACGGTGCCGCAGGCCACGCCGGTCGGGCGCCTGAACCAGTCGAAGCTCAGGTCGGCACGGGCGGAACGGCTCATCGTCGAGGTACTCCGGGAGGGGTGCGGTGAGAAGTGCGGTCATCGGAAGTTCCTTCCTGTCGTCGGTCCTGGCGCCGACCCGTGCATCGGTGTAATGGACGTTGTACGTGGCGGTTGTGACACCGGCGGAACGTTCGTCCGGCCGGGTTGTTGGATCGAACCTCTGTTCGCCATGGGGCCATCCCACCACGAACACCTGTTCGATGTCAATGGATTTTCCGAACAGATGTTTGCTTTCGTCATGCTCCGGGGCTACCTTCATGCAAACAGACGTTCGCACAAAGGTGTGACAACGCAGCCGACCGGACAGCGGAGGGACCCATGGCCCAGGTACTGAGCACCAAGCGCAAGCAGATCCTCGACTGCATTTCCGAGTCGGTCCGCGACCGGGGCTACCCGCCTTCGGTGCGCGAAATCGGCGAGGCGGTCGGCCTCACGTCTTCCTCCACCGTCCACGCCCACCTCGCCGTCCTCCAACGGGAGGGCTACCTGAAGCGGGACCCCACCAAGCCCCGGGCCATCGAGGTGTGTTACGACCCGTCGTCCAAGGTGATCATCGACTCCCGGCCGATCCGCCACGTCCCCCTGGTCGGCGACGTGGCCGCCGGCACCGGCGTCCTGGCCCAGGAGAACATCGAGGAGCTCTACCCGTTGCCCGAGGACTTCACCGGCACCGGCACGCTCTTCATGCTGCGGGTCACCGGTGACTCGATGATCGACGCCGGCATCCACGAGGGCGACTTCGTGGTCGTGCGCCAGCAGCCCGACGCGCTGCAAGGTGACATCGTGGTGGCCGGCATCCCCGACGACGAGGCGACCGTCAAGTCGTTCTCCATAAAGGACGGCAAGGTCGTGTTGACCCCGGCCAACCCCCGCCTCTCCCCCATGGTGTTCGACCCCTCCGAGGTGACCGTCTACGGCAAGGTCGTCACCGTGCTTCGGCGGCTCTGACCATCGCCCGTTTTTGACCGTGCGTCCGGTCCGTGTCGCCGCTCAGGCCTCCGGCGTGATGACCCCGATCGGCGCCATATCCGGATACCGCATTCCGGCCGAAGCGTCCGGGGGGAAGACCTCCTCGATGGCCGCCAGGTCAGACGGGTCGAGAACCACACCGTCGGCGGCCACGTTCTCCTCGAGGTAGGTGCGGTGCTTGGTACCCGGAATGGGCACCACGTCGTCACCGCGGGACAGCACCCAGGCCAGTGCGAGCTGGCCCGCCGTGCAGCCCTTGGCCGCGGCCAACTCGCCCACCCGGTCGACAAGTTCCAGGTTATGAGCGAAGTTCTCCCCGGTGAATCTCGGAAGAAACTTCCGGAAGTCGCCGTCGGGGAAGTCGTCTGGCGAAGTGATCTGGCCGGTCAGGAAGCCACGACCAAGCGGGCTGTAGGCCACGATGCCGATACCGAGCTCCCTCGCCGTGGGCACCACCTCGTCCTCGATGTCCCGGCTCCACAACGACCATTCGCTCTGCAACGCGGTGATCGGGTGCACGGCACTCGCCCGTCGCAACGTGTCCGGTGCCGCCTCGGACAGTCCGAGATAGCGGACCTTTCCGGCGGCCACCAGCTCGGCCATGGCGCCCACCGTCTCCTCGATGGGTACGCCGCCGTCGGTGCGGTGCTGGTAGTAGAGGTCGATGTGATCGACCCCCAACCGCTTCAGCGAGGCTTCACACGCCGCGCGCACGTACTCGGCGTCGCCCCGGATGGACCGAACCAGCGGATCGGCGGTGCGAAAGATCCCGAACTTCGTGGCCAACACGACCTCGTCCCGGCGGCCGCTGATGGCCCGGCCCACCAGCTCCTCGTTGGTGAACGGGCCGTACATGTCCGCAGTGTCGAGGAATGTCACCCCGAGGTCGAGGGCCCGGTGGATGGTGGCCACCGACTCGGTCTCGTCTCCTGCCCCGTAGAACTCGCTCATGCCCATGCAGCCGAGGCCCTGCGAGGAGACGATCAGTCCGGAGTTGCCCAATGCGCGTGTGGTGAGAGTCATGAGCCGACCCTACCCACCGCGGGCCGACAGGTCAGCCGTCGTTTCGATTCATTTCACCCTTGCGGCTCCGTCGGCACATCAGACGCCGTGGCGCAGCAGCGAGTCCAGCACGCCGGCGACCGCCCGCAGCTCCTGCTCGTCCACATGCTCGCCGGGGGTATGGGAGAGCAGGGGGTCAGCCGGCCCGAAGTTGGCCGCCGGTACCCCGTGAGCCCAGAACGAGGCAACATCGGTCCAACCGACCTTGGCCACCGGGGGCGCCCCGGTGGCCGACACCAGCGCGGCGAGCACCGGATGGTCGAGCGACGGTGGCGCCCCGTCCGACGCCGTCAGAAGTTCCCAGTGGTCACCGGGCTCGAGATAGGGAACCAGCAGCTCCCGCACCACCGACTCGGCCTGTTCCGCCGTCCGGTCGGGGGCGAACCGGTGGTTGACCACCACGACGGCCTCGTCGGGAACCACGTTGCCGGCCACGCCCCCCTCGACGGACACCACTTGCAGCTGTTCGGCGTACTCACACCCGTCGATGACCGGTCGGCGCACTTCGAACGCGGCAATGGCGGTCAGGACAGGGGCCAGACGGTGGACGGCGTTGCGGCCGGTGTGAGGACGCGCCGTGTGGGCGCGTTCGCCGGCCAGACGGATCCGGACCCGCAGCGTGCCCTGGCACCCGGCTTCCACGAGTCCGCTCGTCGGCTCGCCCAGAATGGCGGCATCGGCGACCAGCAGGTCGGGGCGCGACTCCCAAAGCTGACGCAGACCGTTGAACTCCTGGGCCACCTCTTCGGCCACATAAAAACACCAGGTGACGTCCACAGCCGGCTCACTGAGGGTCCCGGCCAGGTGGAGGAAGACGGCCAGTCCACCCTTCATGTCGGCCGCCCCGAGACCGTAGAGGGTGGTGCCTTCTATCCGGGGTTCGTCGTTCCCACCAGCTGGCGGCACCGTGTCGAGATGACCGGCGAGGAGCACCCGACACTCCCGACCCAACTGGGTCCGGGCCACGACGTTGTCGCCCACCCGGTCGACCTCCAGCCACGGGCAGAGTCCGAGGGCTGCCTCCACGGCATCAGCCATGGCCTGCTCATGGTGGCTCACCGACGGGATCCCGACCAGGGCTGTCGCCAGACCCAGTAGGCCGTCGGGCATACCGTCGGTCACCGCTGTCGACCGCTCACGTCGACACCCCGTGGGTCCGGAGGATCTCGTTGAGCTGAGCCTTGTCGTGGCGCTGGCCCTCGGTGAGGCGCTTCAGCACCAGCACGCAGGGCAGGTAGAACTCGCCCCCCGGGAACTCGCGTCGACGGGAGGCCTGGACTGCCACCGACCACGGCGGCACATGGCCACGCCCGACTTCGTTGCCGGTTTCGGCGTCGATGACAGGGATCGACGGGTTGAGGATGGTCCCCTCCCCCACCACCGAGCCACGGCCCACCCGCGCCCCCTGGGTGATCATGCACCGGCTACCGATCATGACCTCGTCCTCGATGATGACCGGGGAGGCCTGAGCCGGCTCCAGCACGCCCCCGATGCCGACACCGCCGGACAGATGGACATTCTCGCCGATCTGGGCGCACGAGCCGACCGTGGCCCACGTGTCGACCATGCTCCCGGCACCGACCCGGGCTCCGATGTTCACGTAGCTGGGCATGCAGATGACCCCGGGGGCGAGAAAGGAGCCCCACCGGGCCGAGGCCCCCGGCACAACCCGGACGCCGGCCGCTTGGTAGCCGTGCTTGAGTGGCACCTTGTCGGCGAACTCGAAGGGTCCCAGTTCAATGGTCTCCATCGACCGCAGCCGGAAGAGGAGCAGGATGGCGTGCTTGAGCCACTGGTGGACCACCACCTGGTCGGTGGTCGGGTCGATCTCTGCGATCCGGGCCTCGCCCGAGTCGAGGAGGTCGATGGCGGCCGTCACCACGGCGAGGGCATCGGCATCGGTTGGGGACAGCTCGGGAGCTCGGTCCCAAAGAGCCTCGACCTGGTCGGCCAAGCCCGCATGCACGGAGGCGGGGGCTACGTCGGTTACGTGGTCTGCCATGGGGGGAGACGTTACCGCCCGACCCGCCCGACCCCGGTCCCCGTCGGTCCGCTCGCCATTGGCACGGTCATCGCCGGCCGGCCTCCCTGAGCGATCACGTCCCCGCGGCCGTTCTGGCGCACGGAGACGTTCGCGTCACACGAGGCGGGTTCCGATGAGTTCGAGGCGGTCCATCGGCTGGACCACCGCCACCCGAACGTGGTCGCTGCCGTCGGGTCCGTACAGCTCGCCGGGACTCACCAGCAGGCCGGCCTCGTCGGCCAGCCACTCGCACAGCGCCCAACCGTCGGCGAACCGGTCGGGTACCGGCACCCACAGGTAGAAAGCTCCGGCCGGCAGGTCGACCGGCAACCCGGCGTCGGCCAGCACGCCGGCCAGGAACCGCAAACGCTCGTCGTAGCGTTTGCGCTGCACGTCCACGTGGGCGTCGTCGTCGAGTGCCACCACGGCACCGACCTGGACCGGTCCCGGCACCATCAGTCCCGCATGGCGGCGGACGTCGAGGAGGTAGGTGACGAGGTCTGGATCGCCAGCATAGAACCCGGCCCGCACACCGGCCAGGTTGGACCGCTTCGACAACGAGTGGACGGCCACCACACCGTCGGAGCCCGACTCGAGGATCGTCCGGGGAGGCCCGTCCCAGGTGAACTCGGCATAACACTCGTCGGACAGGACCGGTATCCCTCGGTCCCGTCCCCACGCCGCCGCCCGTTCCAGGTCGCTGAGTGCGCCGGTCGGGTTGGACGGCGAGTTGACCCAGACCAGCAGTGCCCGCTCGGCATCGCGCGGATCGACGGCTTCGAGGTCCAGTCCGCCGGCGGCCAGCTCGGGCACAGGAACGGCCCGGGCCCCGGCCAGGGTCGCCCCCATGGCGTAGGTCGGGTACGACACCGATGGGTAGAGGACCGTGTCCCGGTCGGGCGTGCGGAGTCGCAGGAACTGGGCGGAGGTGGCCACGAACTCCTTGGTGCCCACGCACGCCGCCACCCCGCCCTCGGGGTCGATCGTCACGCCGAAGCGTCGCTCGATCCATCCGGCCGCCGCCTGTCGGTAGGCAGGCGATCCTGGCGACGTCGGATAACCGCGCTCGGTCCCCGAGGTGGCCATGGCCGACAGCACGGCGTCGGGTGGTGGGTCGCACGGCGTGCCGATGGAACAGTCCACCAGTCCCCCGCGATCGGCAAACCGCTCGGCGGCACGAGCTCTGGCTCCGTTGAGCCGCTCGTAGGGGTAGGGCGGTGGGACGAAGCCGACCGATGGCGCGGAACTGCTCGGCGGTGACGACCCCGGGTCCGACGGGGTCACGAGGCCAGGAACTCCGCGAACCGGGCCTTGCCCGCCTCGTCGAGAACGACGTGGATCCGGGTGGCGGTGTCCCCGACTTCCTCACCCACGATCTCCCCCTCACGGTGGACGGCGGCCAGGACGTCGCCCCGGGCCCACGGGATCTCGAGCTCCACCACCCGGTCCCCCACCCGCAGTCGGTCGCCGATGGTGACGAGAAGCTCGTCCATCCCCTGTCCGGTCCGGGCCGAAATCAGTACCGACCCCGGATGGGCGGCCAACAGCCGCCGGGCCTCCTCGCCGGTTTCGTCGTCGCCGACTCCCAGGGCGTCGGCTTTGTTGACCACCAGTAACTCGGGCATGGTGTCGGCCCCGATCTCGGCCAGCACGGTGTGGACTGCGTCGATCTGGCCTTCGAGGTCGGGGGCGGACCCGTCGACCACGTGGACGATGAGGTCGGACTCGAGCACCACCTCGAGAGTGGAGCGGAACGCTTCGACCACCTGGTGAGGCAACTTGCGGACGAAGCCGACAGTGTCGGTCAGGAGCACCATCTCGCCGCCTGGCAGGTCGAACTTCCGGGTCCTCGGGTCGAGCGTGGAGAACAGGCGGTTCTCCACCAGGACGTCGGAATCGCACAGTCGGTTCAGCAGCGTCGACTTGCCGGCGTTGGTGTAGCCCACCAACGACACGGTGCGTTGACGGCCCCGTTGCCGACCCCGTCGCTGCACGCGGCGGGTGCGGTCGAGCTGGCGCAGGTCCCCTTCCAGTCGGGTCATTCGCTGCACCAGACGCCGCCGGTCCACTTCGAGCTGGGTCTCGCCAGGGCCCCGGGTCCCGATCCCACCGGCCTGCTGGCTGAGTGAGTGGCCACGTCCCCGCAGCCGCGGCAGGCGGTAGCGGAGGAGGGCCAGTTCCACCTGGGTCCGACCTTCGGGGGTGCGAGCGTTCTGGGCGAAGATGTCGAGGATCACCGCGGTGCGGTCGATGGCCGTCCGTCCGAGGATCTTCTCCAGGTTCCGCTGCTGGGCGGGCGAGAGGTCGTCGTCGAACACCACGGTGTCGGCGTCGACCTCAAGGCACATCTCCAGGAGTTCCTCCGCCTTGCCACGACCCATGTACGTCGCCGGGTCGGGTGCCGCCCGGCGCTGGATGATCCGCCCGGCGACGTCGGCGCCGGCCGTGTCGACCAGGCGCTCCAGCTCGTCGAGTCCGGCCTCGGTTGCCTCCGTGGTGCCGTGGGGGAAAGTCACGCCCACCAGGACGATGCGTTCCCGGATCTCCCTTGAGATCAGGGTGTCGGTGAAGGCCGACGGGGTGGGGCTCATTGGTTGCAGCTCATGCGGTGGTGTTCATCCGGTGCCGATCCTACGGTCGCCTCACCCGATGCCGACCGCGCCGACGTCCGGGTTCACGTGGTGGGGCTCATCTGCGGCCTCGACCCGGCCAGCACCGAGACCGGGTTCACCACCACCGAGGCCACCCGGCGGACCGGCCCGGCCAGCAGGATCTCATCGTCGTCCAGGTCCACCTCGAGGATACCCCCCGGGTTGTGCACCGCGACGTGACGGCCCACCAGGCCCCAGCTGTGGGCTGCCGCGGCCGCGGCCGCGCTGCCCGTGCCACAGGCCTGGGTCTCGCCGACTCCCCGCTCGAACACCCGCAGCACCAAGTGGTCGGCCTCGTCCCCCGAGGTGATGAACTCGACGTTGATCCCGCCCTCGTAGACCGTCTGGAGGTGGGAACCGATGGCGGTCACGTCCAGATCGTCCAGGTCGGGCCCGAACATCACGAGGTGGGGGTTGCCCATGTTGACGGTGCGGACCTGTCGGTCAACGAACTTCTGCGGTTGGTTCCCGCCGAGCTCGGCCGGGCCCAAGCCGACCGTCGCCCAGGCGGTGTCGGCATCGGCGGCCTGGGCGTAGGCGACGGTCTTGATGCCGGCCGCGGTGGCCACCGTGAAGGTGGGTGGTGCCACCAGAGCGCTCTGCACGGCGGCCTGGGCCAGGCACCGCATGCCGTTGCCGCTCATCTCGGCCTCGCCGCCATCGGCATTCTGCAGGACCATGGACAGATCGGCGATCGCACCTCCGTCGTGCACCCGGATCACTCCGTCGGCGCCCACACCGAAGCGGCGGTCGCACAGCGCCCGGACCAGGTCGACGGGCAGAGGTCCGCTGCCCTCCGGGTCCACCTGGACCAGGAAGTCATTGCCGGCACCGTGGTGCTTGGTGAACCGGAGGAGACCCGCGTCGGCGGAAGTGATGGTCATGGCGATCCCCCACAGTCTCTCACCGGTGCGACACGCTTGCGTCCCGATCGAGGCGCCCGGCCACCGTTGCCACCGGGTCCTCGTCGGGGTCGATCCACTCGATCCGGGGGTCCCGCCGGAACCACGCCCGCTGGCGCTTGGCAAAGGCCCGGGTCCGCCGGACCGCCTCGTCCACCGCCGTTCCGAGTGGCACGCCGTCCTCCACATGGGTGAGAAGCTCCCGGTAGCCGAGGGCCTGGCGGGCCGTCTTCGACACTCCGGCGGGACGGGCGGCAAGCGCCCGCACCTCGTCGAGGAGTCCCTCGTCCATCATGTGGGCGAACCGCTCAGCAATGCGCCGGTCCGACTCGTCGGCGTCCCGTCGCACCCCGAGCAGGGCGAACCGACTCGGGGGATAGCGCTCGAGCCCCGGCCCGAACGACGAGAACGGCCGGCCCGATCCGAGCGTGACCTCGAGGGCCCGAACCAGCCGGCGCTCGTTGCCGGGTTCGATCCGGGTTGCGGCCACCGGATCGAGCCTCTGCAGGCGCGCGTGCAGTTCGGCGCACCCGGCCAGTCGGTGATCACTCCCCTCGGGTCCCAGACGATCCAACTCGTGTGTCAATTCGGACGCCACCGTGGGGAACCGCCCTGGAAAGGACAGATCGTCGGTGACCGCCCGGAGGTAGAGTCCGGTCCCGCCCACCAGCAATGCCTGTCCACCGCGGGTGGTGATGCCCTCCAGGGCCTGTCGTGCCGCCTCTTGAAAGCGCGTGACGGCAAACTCCTCGTCCGGATCCACCAGGTCCACCAAGTGGTACGGCACCTCTGCCCGCACGCCGGCACTGGGCTTGCTCGTCCCGATGTCCATGCCCCGGTAGACCGCCATCGAGTCGACCGACACCAGCTCGACTCCACCCGGCCCTGGGCGCGCCCGGGCGACGGCCAGGGCGACCGCGGACTTGCCCGACGCCGTGGGCCCGACCAGGGCGACAGCCATCGCTCAGCCGGCGGAGACGGGGATACGCACCCGGTAGGACGGCCGGGCGGTCACGTCGACCAGGTCGCCGGTCAGGTGGTGGCGGGCGGCGTCCGTCACCACCACCAGTGCGAACGAGCCGCTGGGGATCACCCGGCCCGACGGAGCCACGAAGTGGACGAGTTTGTTCTGTCCTGTCCGACCGGTGGTCACCGTCGGGTCGCGCTTCGACGGGCCCTCCACCACGACCTCCTCGATGCGTCCCACCCGGGCCCGGTGTTTGCGCAGGGCGGACCGCTCGACCACGGTCCGCAGGCGCTCCATCCGCTCGGCCGTGACCTCGACGGGCAAGAACCGGTCCTCCATGGCCGCGGCCCGGGTGCCGGGTCGGGGCGAGAACACGAAGGTGTAAGCGCTGTCGAACTCGGCCTCGGCCGCCACCTCGAGGGTGCGGACGAAGTCGTCCTCGGTCTCCCCCGGGAATCCGACGATGAGGTCGGTCGTGACGGCCAGGTCGTCGACAGCGGCCCGGGCCGCGGCCAGACGGTCCAGGTAGCGCTCGGCGGTGTACCCCCGGCGCATGGCCACGAGGGTGGTGTCACTTCCAGACTGGAGTGGCAGGTGGAGGTGGTTGCATACCTCGGGAATGTCGGCCATCGCCGCGATCACCTCCGGGCGCAAATCCTTCGGATGGGGGCTGGTGAACCGGACCCGGCGGATACCCTCGACCGCGCCCACCGCACGCAGGAGGTCGCCGAAGAGTGGGCTGCGGCGGGTGATGTCCCGTCCGTAGGAGTTCACGTTCTGGCCGAGCAGGGTGACCTCGGTCACGCCCCGACGGGCCATCTCGGCTACTTCGGCCACCAGGTCGTCGACCGGGCGGGACACCTCGGGTCCACGGACGGCGGGCACGATGCAGTAGGCACAGCTGTTGTCGCAGCCCATCTGGATGGTCACCCAGGCGGCGTAGGGCAGGTCCCGCACGGCGGCGAGGGCGGCCGTCTGCTGGTCTGCCGCGGTCGGTTCCCCCACCGGCGCCGGCTCGTCCAGGATCTCCATGAGAGGACCCTCGGTGGACGCCCGCCGCAGCAACTCCGGAGCGCTGGTGAGGTTGTGCGTCCCGAACACCACGTCCACGTGTCCGGCTCGTTCCTGGATCTTCTCCTTGTCCATCTGTGCCAGGCACCCGCCGACCGCGATCTGCATGTCCGGCCTGCTCTCCCGCAGGGTCTTGAGATTTCCCAGGTGCCCGTAGAACTTGTTGTCGGCGTTCTCCCGGATACAGCAGGTGTTGAACACCACCACGTCGGCCGACTCCATGTCGTCGGTCGGCACCAGCCCGTCGGCCACAAGGGCGCCGGCCAACCGCTCGGAGTCGTGCTCGTTCATCTGGCATCCAAAGGTCTGGATGTGGAATGTCCGCGCCGACACGGCGTCGCCTACCCCGCCAGCAGTGGCGCGCTCGCTCTCGTCGGTCCCGGTGTCGATGCTCACCCGGACAAGGATACGGCTCCGTGTCACACCCCCCGTCGACGATGGCCCACATGGCGTTGGCCACCACCACTTCTCACACCCTGGATCTCGGGCTCCTCGCCCGCATGTCGGCAGCCAAGAATCTGATCGGTGCCCTGGTGGCCGACCTCGATCCCGACACCCTGCTCGG
>Ga0097691_1000125_pt1 | contig 70756 bp, 61 predicted proteins | sample NGESurdeep072012_8_FD_72858 | JGI IMG/M metagenome (GOLD analysis project Ga0097691, IMG submission 72858) | Arctic peat soil microbial communities from Barrow, Alaska - NGEE Surface sample 210-1 deep-072012 | ecosystem: Environmental > Terrestrial > Soil > Wetlands > Peat ...
TTCACGCCCGCGATGTGGTTCGCTCGACAAGATCGATCGCCACCATCAACTCGCTGGCGACTCCGCCGTCACCAAGGGGTCGGACGAATGATCGAGGTTAGCGGCATCGCAGCCAACGCAACCGAGCCCAGTGTTGCCCGTGTGGTGACAAGTAGCGAGTCGCGAGGAACGAGTGTGGCACCTGAACCGGCTAGCCCCAGTTCAGTAATTCTCTCGTCCGTAGAAGACAGGTATTTCGAGCTGAGGCTCGTGAGTTCCCCGGGAGTCACCCAGGGGATCGAGCCGTTCCAAAAGGCAGAGTTAGCCCGTGATGGTGTGCCACCCGAGACTATTCGAGTGCAGATTTGCCCCATTTCCTTCTTGGACCAGTCATCTGGCAATGCGGCAAGGTACGTGTCGTGAGCACTATTCATAGCCAAGTTCCTTTAGGAACGTTGAAACCCTGGTCGTGATCTCGAAGCGTTCTCTTTCCAGCGTTTCCATCGTCACCGCGTACTTGTCCCACCAGTTCTCAACCGTTCCCATCACGAGATGTCGGTGTTTGGAGACGTACGAGTCGAGGTGGTCCGTGAGATTGTCACGCGCAATGCCGAGGACCAGATCCTGGATGGCGTCGGAGGAGAGCTGAGCGCGTGCCTCCATCAGCTTCGCTACGAACTCATGCTCCAAAGCTTTGGCCTTCTTCTTTGCTGCAGTTAGCTCCTTCTTCAGTGCCGCCAGTTCGCCAGGCGAGAGAGCCTCATCTTCGTCCGCGTCGTCGGTCTCGTCACCTTCGGCACCGTTCCCGCCGGTCGTGCCCTTGATCGTGGCATCCAGCTCAGCTCGCCGCGCGGCAGCGCCACCGATCTCGTCGAGATACTCCGGGAGTAGAATGCGAACAAGTCGGTGGTCGAGTGGGTTGCCTTTGACCTTCTTGTCATCAAGGGCCGTGGTGATAGTTGTGACCCAGCCGTCGACAACTGCGGAAAAGCCGCCCGCAGCCAATGCGCGTAGGTCGAACTGGATCTCTCCCCACCAACTCGCTATGACCCCAGCCACTTGGAACCGGTCGAGAAGGCCAACCGGTGTTAGTGCACTTACAAAACTGTCGAGCAAGGTGGCACGAGCCGCCATGAGCGCCTTTGTCTCGGGCAGCTCGATGATGAACTTCGCGTTCGCCTCCCACCATGCGTCGAAGTTTGTAGTCAACTCGGCCTCCCGAGCCACTACGCCCGGGTCATCACTGACGAGCGTCTTAAGACATGCTTTCGCCGTGACAACGTCGGAGAAGTCGTAGTAGTCGGCGTCGCGTTCGACGAAGACGTGGAGCGGGTCGAAGCCGTGGGCAGCAAATACGTCAGTCTTGTCGGCAACTTCCAGCTTGGGGATGCCACCGAGCAGGTGGGCGCGCACATCGTGCGGCTCGGGCGGTGGTGCGTTGTCGGCGTATCGGCGAATGTTGAAGTTGAAGTCGTTGGCTAGCAACTCCTCATGCGGCACGACAGCGGCGTATCCAGGTATGTCGGCGAACGCATGGTATGCCGACACGATCTTCTCGACGTGTTCGGGCAATAGGAAGTTTTGGGCGCGTCCCGCTGTGAATTCGGCGTCGGCGTTGATAAAAAGCACCTTGCCCCGACGCTCGGGCGGCTTAGCGCCCTTCGCACGAAGCACGAGGATACACGCCGGGATGCCCGTGCCGTAGAAGAGATTGGGTGCGAGTCCAATGACAGCATCGAGCATGTCATCGCCGAGCAATCCCTTTCGAATCTCGCGCTCGGCGCCGCCACGGAAGAGCACCCCATGCGGCATGACGGTTGCAACGGTTCCCTGTGGTCGAAGGACAGAGATCATGTGCTGGACGAACATGAGATCGGCTTTCTTGCCGCCTTCCGGACACCAGCCGTATCGGAACCGCTCCGGAAACTTGATGCCGTCCTGCGTGTAGTTGAGGGAGAAAGGGGGATTGGTGATCACCCGGTCGAAGCGCATCAGCTCGCCGTTCTCCACATGTTGTGGCTCCGCCAGGGTGTCTTCGTTGCGAATGTCCGCGTCCGGGATTCCATGGAGGAGCAAGTTCATCTTGGAGATGGACCAGACGCCGCCGTTGTCCTCCTGCCCGAAGAGGGCGAGATTCCTGGCGTTACCGCCGTGTTCCTCGACGTACTCCTTTGACAGGATGAGCATGCCGCCCGACCCCGAGCAGGGGTCATAGATGCGCATACCCTCGGCGGGTTCGATCAGCCGAACCATCATCCGGACGACGGGACGGGGCGTATAGAACTCGCCACCCTTCTTGCCGGCGGAGTCGGCGAACTCGCCTACGAGGAACTCGTACGCGGCACCTAAGAGGTCGGGAAACTCGAAGTCTTCGTTGCGCAGTCGGTACTTGGAGAAGTGGACGATGAGATCCCGAAGCTTCTTGTCCGAAATCGAGGATTGGCCGACCTTGCGAGTGAAATCGATGTGCTGGACCACGCCCTCCAGGGCGGTGTTGGCTTCCTCTAGAGCGGAGAGGGCCTTGTTGAGCCCGCTGCCGACGTTGTGGTGGATCTCGTTGAGCAGGAATTCCCAACGTGCGTCCTCGGGGACGAAAAAGGACTCCGAGTAGAAATCAGGCCGGCCCGCGCGCTGCTCCGCCTCTTCTTGAGTTCTCCCCTTTGCCAGCTCCGATGCGACCACCCTCTGGCGCTCATCTTCGAATTGGTCTGACGACCGCTTCAGAAAGAGCATGCCGAAGATGTACTCCTTGAACTCCGAAGCATCCATCTTGCCGCGCAGGATGTCGGCCGCAGCGTAGAGGTGCCGTTCCAGCTGCGGGAGAGTGAGCTTGCTCATTGGCGTTCGGTCTCCTGGATCTGCATGGTCGGCATAGCGTAAGCCCTGCTTGCGATGCCTGTATGAGGGCTGGCGATCACCTGCGACCGTGCCATCTCCAGGCCGCCATATGCAGCGCAACTCCAGCCAGGAGATGCAGCCACGGCGGAGTGCCGAGGACCGTCAGACCGACCTCCGTGAACAGGAACAACGCGACCCCCCAGCTGGATGGCAGGAGGTGATGGATGACCCGGGCCACACGGCCCGGGCGGTGGATTGTGGTGTTTGAGGCCATTGTTTTGCCCTCTGAGGAGCGGATACGACGCTTTCTTTCGGGCCAAGCCGGGCCGGCACCGGAATAGGCAGGCGCTACTGCGCCTCTCGCATTGGCCTTGCAGGATCAGCCGGCGGGTAGGCACGGTTGAGCGTTCGGATCGCTCGCAGGGCAAGGTGGCCCTCGGCGCCATCACCACCACCCCGGCCAGTTCCGGGATCGCCACATCCCACGGGCATCCCATAAGGTCGGGACACGGAGCATCGGGGCGGAACCCGAAGGTTGGATTGCGCAAAGACATCCCAGAAAAATCCCAAAGATTGTTCCGGGACTGTCATTCGATCGGATGAGGTCAGCGGCGGTGAGTCCACCAAATGCCCAGCTAGAGGTGGATTTAGGCGGACCATGGCGGACGGGCAAGAATCGACTGGACGGCTCAGATAGGGCTCATAACCCGAAGGTCGCAGGTTCAAATCCTGCCCCCGCCACCAAGTGCAGTCAGGGCCGGTCCGAGAGGACCGGCCCTTCTGTTGCCCAAGGCATGATCCCACGGCCAATCCCGTTGACTGGCCGCGTTTGCTGGCATGCGAAGTTCGAGCCGAGAGATCTCACGTGGTGTCTTGGCAGACGCCTTCCCCGTAGAGTCATGACACAGCGACACTGGAAAGGAGTCTGAGATGTCCAAATCGTTGTACACAGCCCAGGCCCACGTGACGGGCGGCCGAGAACAGGGTCATGGCGTGACCACCGATGGGGCGTTGGACGTCCAGCTACGCACCCCCGTCGAGATGGGTGGCGACGGTGGAGGCACGAACCCTGAGCAGCTTTTCGCCGTGGGTTACGCCGCGTGCTTCGAAGGAGCGCTCGGAGTTGTCGGGCGTCGAGAGCGAGTTGATCTCGGGGACGTTTCAATCGATTCGGAAGTGAGTCTCATCACCACCGAGAACCGCGGATTCAACGTGACCGTGGGACTCGCTGTGTCGCTCCCAGGAATAGACGATCCCGAGCGCGCTGTTGCGGTTGTGGCCGCAGCGCACAAGGTGTGCCCTTACTCCAACGCAACCCGTGGAAACGTGGAGGTGACCCTGACGGCCAATGGCCAATCGGTCCCGAGCGCACATAGTGAACAGAGCTGACCACTCCATATTGTGAAGCTCCGCTTCATGCCTTCCACGGCGGTTCCAGGGGTCTACGCACTAGCCCGGCCTAGTTCCACATGAAGATTGCTAACCGCATGCCGGAATTTCCCAGGTCCCGGAGTCAGAATCTGGCCGGAAGGCCGGTCCTCAGAACCTCTCAACTCAGCGTGAACGTGAGTGGATTGGACGAGCCCCCGTCGGTGACGATCACCACAGGCACCGCGGTCGCCGTACCGATTTGGGGCGGGATCGTCACCGTGCAGGTCGTTTGGTCGGGACAGCTCACGGAAGCCGTCTGGCCACCCACTGTGGCGCTGATCTGACCGGAGGGGCTGAGGAAGCCCGAGCCACTGACGATCGCGGGCTGGCCGATGGTCCCGGTCGACGGTTGCAAATTCGTGAGGACCGGCGGCCCCACCTGCACCGTCTGCTGGGGTACCACAGGCACGGCAGTGGTGGTCACGCTGGTGGGCGGAGGTGTCGGGACTGTCGTGGGAACCACGGTCGTGGTGGTGGAGGAGGAGGAGGAAACCGGCACGGTGGAGGAGGGTTGCCTGGCCACTGCTGACGGCGACTGACCACCCGACGTCACTGGAGGCGTGCCGCCGGCCAGCATCGACCCGACGAGTACGGCCACGACCACCACGAGGGCCGCCGACGCAGCGGCAACGGCTCGCCGGAGCCCACGGTCGACGTCAGTTGGGCGCTTCTCGGTATGTTGGTGCCTGACGGCTGGCGCACCATCTGTCGCCTCATCGAGCGGAGGCCCGGGACTGGGCTGCACCGCCGGTGTGGGTCCACGACCGGCATCGGCGTGCTCCTCGGCCAGTGCGTCGAAGAGCAGTACCGGGACCCCCGGAGGTGAGGGCGGTACCGCGGGCGATGGTGATGGCGGAGGCGCCACCACCGGCGCGGCAACGGGCGGCAATACGGGATCGGGGTGGATTGACGCTCTCACTTGGGATTTCGGATCTCCTTCATTGCTGACCGGGGGATCGGGATGCCGTTGCTGCGAGGCAGTCGGCGGTTCCTGAGCGGACCCATCGTCGGCACGGGCACGACGAGCGGCATCGGCCATGGCGGCCAAGGCCCTCACGGTCCTGTCCCTGTCGGTTGGGTGCAGGTGTCTGCGTGAAGGCATGTTCTTCCTCCCGCGTCGGTTCCCTCTACACCTAACCACTCTCAGGGCAAAAATCAACGCGCCACCGTCGGGCTGTCGACGGCCGGATACTGACCGCAGAACGCACTCCTCCTCTGGGCCTAGCCTTCATCGGACTCTCCGTGAGTTGGGACGAGATGGCAGGAGCAGATCGTGAAGTTTCAAGCCCAAGTCGAGCCTCCGGAGCTGATGGAGGCGCTCGGCGGAGGCAAGCGACCGCCGGTGACCATCACGATCAACGGGCATTCATGGAATAGCAGGGTTGCCATCATGCGTGGCCGTCATCTGCGGGCCTGAGCAATGCCAATCGGCGAACCGCCTGTGTCGCGACGGGCGACGTGATCGAGGTCGGGGTTGAACGTGATGCTGAGCCCCGCGTCGTGATCGTGCCCCCGAATTTCACCCGCGCCTTGGACGAGGATCCGGCGGCCCGCACCTCGGTTGACCGTCTGCCCTACGGTCAACGGCGAATGGATGTGTGAGCCATTGTGAACGCGAAAAGGCCCGAGACACGAATGGGCCGGATTGAGCAGGCCATGGCAGCGATTCGCGACCAGGAGTCGTCCGGGGGCCGTTCGGCCCGGACCACGACTCGACCGACGAAGCCGAACCCCGGCAAGTTGTGGAGCACCATCACGTTGGTCCGGCATCCGATATCGAACACGGCCACGACGGGTGCCGGATCAGCGTATCGGTATGGATGATATGAGAGTGATAGCCATCTGCTCCGTGTAGCGAACGGAACCAAGCGGCCCAGACCGCTGGGTGAGGTCAGCTGTCTCCGTCTGGCGAAGCACCAGTCCGCTCGGCCACGAGATCCAGTAGTTATTGGGGTTATCGCCGGTCACGGAACCCGAAAACCGGAAGTCAAGATGGGTGAGCAGTGCCGGTACCTGTTTGCCGCGAATTGCGACTGAAGACCTACCGAGGAACTCTCCCGTCAGTGCGATGGTTTCACCCGTCGAGTAACAAATAGTGCTCCATCCCTCGCCTGCCCATGGGTGGGGGGGAACGAGGTACGCATTCGACGGACAATTGATGATCGTGTTCGTTCGGAGGCCCGCGATCGATTCGTTCGACGATGCCTGCTCGATCTGCAGGCCGCCAGTGGCGGTAGGGCACACCGTCATTCCTTCAGCGTGCTGCTCGAACGGCTCCCACAAGAGCTTGCTGCAGGAGGCATCGGTCACCACCATGCTTGTCTGTGCAGGGAACGATCGATTGACTCCTATGCTGAGCTGCTCGCCGCCACGTGTTTGGTAGCGATAGACACCCGATGTCGGAAGGCGCGCATTGGGATTGGCCCGGTGTCGCTGCTGCTGCTTATAGAGATTGAGCGCCTGATGCACATTGAGTGGTGTTCCTGGACTTCTCAGGGCAAAGAACCACCATCCAGCCAGAAGCACAACCAGAATTGTTGCGATCAATGCTCCGATTCCGAGAACACGGTGCTGGATAATCCATGTGACAGGGGACATGCAGTGCCTCCCAGCTCGATCTGGCTGACAAGCTGAATCGCAGTAGTAAACGTTAGTCCGGTCCTCGAGGCGGATCACGTCGCTGGATCAGGAGCGAGGCGGGGTTCATGCTGCTACCGGTGCTGTGTCATCGGCCGCGACTTCGGCCATCCGGTTTGGGAATCGTGCCCTGGCCGAAGCTGGCAGTTGAGTGGTGCGGATGCTGTGCCACACGCATCATCGACTATCCGGACAGCATCTCGGGGCGCAGTTCGCCAGGCCCCCTTCGCCACGGCCTGACCGGTGCCGACACGTAGGAACTCAGGACGCAGCGTCGGCCAGGACGTGCGTCACCGGTGATCCGGCGAGGTAGCGGATCGATCGATGGCGAACGGAGGGGACCCGAGGCCCGGGCAACAGTGTCCCGGTCAGATTGAGCGGATCGGCCCCGGCGACGGTCACATCGGCGCCGCGGGTCGGGTCGCGCCGCACCTCGGCCAGGAGGGCGGCGGCTTCCGGCGCGGCGTACTGCTCGCCGGACATTCCCGCCACGAACCGGCCGCCCAGGACCTGCCCCCGCGCTTCCATGCGTCGGAGCGCCCGGACCACGTCACGCCATGGCACCCGGTAGGACTCCCGGGACCACAACTCCCAGGCGACGACGCCCCACCGGGCCAGGAGCTGGAAGGCCACCGCTTCGGCGAGTTCCTCGGCTTCGGGGCCACCGCCCCCGTCGATGGCGGAACGATCGGCGGCAGGCAGGATCGACCACCTGCCTTCGCCCACCCCCGATCCGACGTCGGCCCGCTGCCGTCCGAGCGCCATCCGGCGCGAGGCCGTCCGACCCGGACCGCGCCGTGAACTGCGGGTGGCCAACAAGCGGCGAACGGCCGAGAAGGCATCCGCTGTGACGATGCCTCGCGACACCAGATCCCACAGCCCCTCGTCGACCTCGGCATCGAGGCGCCGTGCCTCTGTTGCCAACTCGGAGCGGAAGCACGCCCCACGGGTGCGGAGGACGGCCAGGATGTCGGCCGACGCGCCGACCGCGGGATCGGCGGGGGCGCGGTCGGCCCGGACGGCGCCGAGCATCCACTGAAGGTCGGCTCGGGTCACCAGGGCCAAGGGTGTCGCCGAGGAGGGCGTGGACGAGCCCCGGTGCACAGGTGCGTCCCCACTGCCATCCTCAACGGGGTCCGCACGGGGTGTCAGCCGCGCCCAGGCGACTTCGCCGGACAGGCACAGTTCGTCGAGCCACCGCGGGTCGTAGCCGGCGACACGGGCGGGCAGGACGTGCCGCTCCCACTCCCCGGCCGCCACCTCGATCCCCTGGAACTGCTCGACGACCCCGAGGAGGCCCGACCGGCCCTCCACGCGGGTGCCGTCGGCCACGTGTTGCCAACATGCGAGGAACCGCACGAGGTCGCTCACCGACGCCGGTTCGACGTGGCGCCTCCTGCGATTTCGACTGGCGGCGTGCAGGCGTACAAGGAGATGTCGGGCGCACCACCGGCCGTCGGGCAGCGCAATGGCCGAGCCTGCAGCCTCGAGGCGGGCGAGCCCCGTGCGGGCCCGTGCTGCGGTGACTGGCACACCATGGACGGCCCCGCACGGCAACGGACCGTCGGCCACCAGCTCCTCCACGGTGACCGGCCCGGACAGCGCCAGGTGTCCCCCGAGGCACTCCGCCAACGCATCGTCGGCTTCGAGGGTGGGGTCGTCCCCCGAGCGGGTGATCGTGTCGGCCATCGCCAACCGCTCGGTTCCCGCCCACGCGCCGCCGACCTGATGGGCCCGTCCGTCACGCTCGAGTCCGTCGAACCAGTGGGCCCAGGCCGTCACCGGCCGGGTCAGTACCAAGGAGAGCAGGAGATCATGGAGCTCGTCGGCACTGCGGGGTCGCGGGCGAACCTGCTCGAGCACCTCGGCCGTGGCGTGGGAGTCGAACGGGGCCAGTTCGCCAGGGGCCACCGGCAGGCCGACCGGTAGCCCGTCGGCACCGAGCGGCCCGAGCCCACGGGGCACGGAGACGGCGCGGGTCCGGCGCTCCTCGAGCGGCGCGCCGTCGAGGAAGGTGAAGGGCCGGCCGGTCAGGATCCCGTGCGACAGCGGTGACGGCTCGGCGGATTCGACGCAGTGGATGGACACCCGACCACTTTCGAGCCCTTCCAGTAGTTCGACCAGACCGTCGGCGTCCATGGGCTCGGTCAGGCAGTCGTGCACGGTCTGGCGGACGAGCACGTGATCGGGCACGGTAACCGGGCCTGGTGCCGCGTTCTCCTGGCAGGCGGCGAGTGCAGGCCACGTGGCGGCCAGGAGATCGTCGGACTCCATCCGCTGGAGGTGGATGGGCCGGCGCTTGCCGCCGCGCGACCGCGGGACGACAAGGGAGCGAGTGAGGTTCCACCGCCACCGCGAGGCGAGCATGGGATGGGGGAGAACAGCTTGGGTAAGGGCGTCGACGGCCGACCGGCTCGGCAGCATCTTCGGCACGTCCGGCAGCGGAAAGCTGTGCTGGGGACCGAGGGAGAGCACCACGGTGTCGTCGTCGGCGGCGGCTTGGAGCTCGAAGTCGAAGGACACGCAGAACCGCTTGCGCAGGGCCAGCCCGAGGGCCCGGTTGATGCGGCCGCCATACGGGGAGTGCACGATGAGCTGCGTGCCCTCGCTTTCGTCGAACACACGCTCGATGACGATGCGGTCACGGGTGGGCAGCGCGCCGAGCGCCGCCAGCCCGGCACCGAGGTAGGCCACCACCTGTTCGGCCACCGCCTCGGACACCCCGGCCCATTCGCGCACGGTGTGGCGGGCAGCTGTGGCGTCGCCGGCGGCCAGCAGCGGCTCCAGCGTGGCACGCAGTTGACTGACTTCGGCCGAGAGTTCAGCGGTGCGGGCCGGCGCCTCGCCCAGCCAGAAGGGAACTGTCGGCGGCAGGTCGCCGGCGTCGCTCACCCGGACGGTCCCTGTCTCCACCTTGGCCACTCGCCACGAGTGAGTGCCCAGCAGGAAGATGTCGCCGGCCGTCGCCTCGACGGCGAAGTCCTCGTGCACCGAGCCGACGGTGACGCCCTCCGGATCGAGTATCACGCGGTAATCGCCGGTCTCGGGGATGGCACCTCCGCTGGTCAAAGCGGCCAACCGGGCACCGCGACGCGGCCGGAGCCGTCCGTTGACGGCGTCGTGATGGAGGTGGGCCCCGCGCCGTCCTCTCCCGGTCTGGATGCCCCACGAGACGAGTTCCACGACGTCGTCGAATGCGGACCGGGGCAGTTCGGCGAACGGCGCGGCGTTCCGGACGAGCGCGAAGAGGTCATCGACATCGCACTCCTCTTGAGCGGCCACCTCGGCCACCAACTGCTGAGCCAATACGTCGAGCGGCGCCACCGGGGGGTGGAGCAGGTCGAGGTGGCCCGCTCGCACCGCGGCCAGCAATGCGGTGCACTCGACCAGCTCGTCCCGGGTCATCGGGTAGAGGCGTCCGGCGGGTGTGCCATCGACGTGGTGATTGGCCCGGCCGACCCGCTGCAGGAACGTTCCGATCGACCGCGGCGAGCCGATCTGACACACCAGCTCCACCGGGCCCACGTCGATGCCGAGCTCGAGCGAGGCGGTGGCTACCAGCGCCCGCAGGTCTCCGGCCCGCAGCCGCTGCTCGACCATGCGCCGCCTCGCGGCCGACAGGCTGCCGTGGTGGGCGGCCACCTGGAGGGCGCCGTCGATCGGCCCGACTTCTCCTGTGTCGTCGCGTTGGTGCTCCCCGTCCTCGGACACGCCGAGGCGCACGGCGAGCTGGTGCGCTACCCGCTCCGCCATCTTCCGGGTGTTGACAAAGACCAGGGTGGTGCGGTGCTCGAGGACGTGTCCGGCGATGCGGTCGAGGACGTCGGAGAACTGCAGGCCGCTGGCCACCGCCTCGAGTTCGCTGTCGGGAAGTTCGATGGTCACGTCCAGCTCGCGCCGGTGCCCACAGTCGATGATGGTCGTCGGCGCTCGGTCGGGATCGACCCCGGACAGCAGCCTGGCCACCACCTCGAGCGGGCGTTGCGTGGCCGAGAGGCCGATGCGCTGGAGGTGGCCACCGCTGGCGGCCACCAACGCGGCGAGGCGCTCCAAGCTGAGGGCGAGGTGGGAGCCGCGCTTGTCGCGGGCCAGCGTGTGGACCTCGTCCACGATGACGGTGTGCACGCCCCGGAGGACCTCACGGGATCCCGAGGCCGTCAACAGCAGATAGAGCGATTCGGGTGTGGTGACGAGCAGGTCCGGGGGCGTGCGTCGCATAGCGGCGCGCTGGGCGGCTGGGGTGTCCCCGGTGCGCACCGCGACCGACAGCGACGGCGGGTCGAGGTCCAGCTCGACCGCGGCCTCGGCGATGCCGGCCAGCGGCACCTGGAGGTTCTCCTGGACGTCGACGGCGAGTGCCCGGAGGGGTGAGACGTAGACCACGCCCGGACCCGACCGGGGGGCGTCGGCCTCTACAGGCCGAAGCGCGGTCTGGCGGTAGGCTGCATCGATGGCCACGAGGAACCCGGTGAGCGTCTTGCCCGTTCCCGTTGGGGAGGCGACGAGCACGTCCTCACCGGCAGCGATCCGCGGCCACCCCAGACGCTGGGGCTCTGTCGGGCCTGATGGGAAGCGCTTGTGGAACCACCGGGCGACGGCCGGATGGAAGCTGTCGAGAACGCTGTCCGGTGCAGACGTGCCTGCAGGGGACCCCAGGGGTCCCGTGTGTTCCGGTCGGGATTCGGAGACGGTCACCACCACCACTCCAGCCTACGGGTGTCACAGTCCGGCGCACCCGCCGGGCGGAATGTTCTCCAGGGCTGCGCCGTCGCCAATTTCGGGAGAGTGGGAACGACCCGGATAGGGGCGGGCCGGCTTCTCGATGATGGTTGGGAGGGAGCAGGTATGAAAGCAGTGCAGTTTGACCAGTACGGCGGTATCGATGTCCTGCACGTGGCGGAGGTTCCCCTACCCGAGCCGACGGCCGGACAGGTGCTCGTCGAAGTCAGAGCGGCGTCGATCAATCCCGGTGAGGCGAAGATCCGCCAGGGGCTGTTCCATGAGAACTGGCCGGCGACATTCCCCTCAGGTCAAGGATCTGATTTGGCCGGAACAGTCACCGAGGTGGCCCCCGGAGTGGCGGATTTCACCATCGGAGACGAAGTACTCGGCTTCACGGACGAACGCGCCAGCCAAGCCGAGTATGTGATCGTCGAGGCGCAGAACCTCACGCCGAAGCCGACATCGGTGTCGTGGGAGGTCGCAGGCTCGTTGGGCATCGCGGGAAGCACGGCCTATGCCTCGGTGCGAGCCGTATCCCTGGGGCCGGGTGACGTGGTTGCCGTTTCAGGCGCTGCGGGCGGCGTGGGTTCAGTGGCCGTCCAGCTGGCCAAGCGGTCTGGATCAGACGTGATAGGCATCGCCAGCCCGGCCAACCACGAGTGGCTGACCGATCATGGGATCCGACCCCTCGCCTACGGTAAGGGCCTGGCAAGCGAGTTGGAGACAGCCGGCATCGACGCGTTCATCGACACCCACGGCGTCGGCTATGTACAGCTGGCGATCGAGCTGGGCGTCGTCCCCGAGCGGGTCCAGACCATCGCCGACTTCGCAGCGGTCCGAACATACGGTGTGAAGTCTGAGGGAGCCAGCACGGCGATGACCGCAGCGGTCCTCGCTGAACTCGCTGGATTGGTGGCGTCCGGTGATCTGGACATTCCTGTGACGACCTATCGGCTTGACGACGTCCGCACCGCGTTCCAGCAGTTGGAGGCGGGGCATACGCGCGGCAAGATCGTGTTGATGCCCTGACCGCTCCAGTCGCTGCTCTCCGGGTACTGAGTGTCGAGGCAGTACGTGCACGACCGATCCTGGTGGCGACGCGGCCTCTGGTGTGCATCGTGCGATGGGGACTCGCTCATCCCGGCCGGACGTGCTTTTGTTGGATGCAGAGCGAGAGAAGAGGAACAACCATGAGGCATGTCACCTTGGGATCCCTGGACGTCGGCCGGATCGGGCTGGGCTGCATGGGCATGTCGGCCGCGTACACCGGAGCCGGGAGCGACGACGCCGAGTCGATCCGCACCATCCATCGGGCGCTCGATTCTGGAGTCACTCTCATCGACACCGCCGAGATCTACGGCCCTTTCACCAACGAGGAGCTCGTCGGCCGGGCCATCCAGGGTCGGCGCGACGAGGTGGTACTGGCCACAAAGTTCGGCTTCGTGTCCCACGCCGGTGGTGGTCCTGGCCACCTCGACAGCAGTCCGGCCAACATCCGCACCGCCATCGAGGGCTCGCTGTCGCGGCTGGGTACCGACCGCGTGGATCTCTACTACCAGCACCGGGTCGACCCGAAGACCCCGATTGAGGACACCGTCGGGGCGCTTGCCGAGCTCGTAGCCGAAGGAAAGGTACGCCACGTCGGTCTCTCCGAGGCCTGGGTGGAGACCATCCGACGCGCCCATGCCGTCCATCCCGTGACCGCCCTGCAGTCCGAGTACTCGTTGTGGACCCGGGACCCCGAGGACGAGGTCTTTCCGGTCCTCCGCGAGTTGGGCATCGGATTCGTGCCCTACTCGCCCCTGGGCCGCGGCTTCCTGACCGGGGCGGTCCGGACGATCGACGACCTGGCCGACGACGATTCGCGCCGCAACAACCCCCGCTTCATCGGTGAGAACTTCGAGCGCAACCTCCGCATCGCCGACGAGGTCGTCGATGTCGCTCTGGAGGTCGATGCGACACCGGCCCAGGTGGCCCTGGCTTGGACCCTGGCCCATGGCGACCACATCGCCCCGATCCCCGGCACCAAGCGGGTCTCCCGGGTCGAGGAGAACATCGCAGCCGACGACGTCGTGCTGACGCCTGTGCAGATTGCCCGGCTCGATGCACTTCCCGTGGCGGCCGGTGACCACCACAGCGAAGCTCAGATGCGGCTGCTCGATCGTTGACGGGATCGGCTAGCCCCGTCGGAGATGTCGGCGGTGCGCGCCCGTTCGGCGGACGGTCGAGTCGGCCTAGCGGTCATCAGTTGACCCTGGTGTCGGACCTTCACGTCATTCCCGCTGGAGGCCCCGACCGTCATGGGGCGACCAGGGCATCGGTCAGGGCGTCGATGCCGGCCAGTTTGGCGGCCAGGTCCGCCGTGAGGTGGTGTCGGGCAGCCAGTTCCGTCGGTGACGCGTAGGAGACCGTCGTGGAGTCCCCGTCAGCCCAGATCAGCACCTTCAGCGGAAGATCGAGAGCGGCATGGGGGGCTGCGGCCATGACCGGCGTGCCCGCCACCGGACTCCCGAACAGCACCAGGACGGTCTCGCGCAGGTCGAGGCCCACCCGGCGGGCTTCATCGGACTGGTCGATGACGGCGAACAGCCGCATCCCTCGGGCGGTGACGATCTCGGTGAGGCGCGAGACGGTCTCGGCCACCGTCCGGGGACTGCGTTTGTCGACCACATCGGGTTCGTCCCGGTCGGTTGGTTCGGGCATAGTCGACCTCCTTATAGGAACCGGGTTGAGCGGATTCCGGATCCCGACCGATGGTGTGGATCTCCGATGCCAGCGGCTCATCGAATCGTAGGCTGTGTCCGATCTCGTGACCGGCGGATGGCGCCGGACTCTGCGGTCGCCCTGCCCGGAGGTGGTCCGTTCCCTAGGGTGACTGGGTGGATCCACCAGGAGGCGACCAGACGGAGACGTTGGCGGCGGGCCCCCTGGTGATGATCGACGACCTCGACGATCACCGGCTCGCGGAGTACCGGGACCTGAACGAGCCGGCCGCCCGCCGCCGGCTCGAGAAGGCGTTGGGCATCATTGTGGTCGAGGGCCGGGTGGCCGTCCGCCACCTGCTCGACAGCGACCTCTGCGTCCGGTCCCTCCTGGTCGACGACCACCAGGTGACCTTGGCCGCCGACCTGGTCCTTGCCGTCCAGAACGTAGGTGCGTCCGTGTTCGTTGTGCCCCGTGGCCGGATGGCCTCGCTGGTCGGGTTCCGGCTCCACCGCGGCGTGGTGGCCGTAGCCGAACGGCCACCCGACGCCGACCCCGACCAGGTACTGATTGCTGCCGCCGGCCACGCCGTGCCGGGTGGGGGACCGCCGCTGGTAGCCGTTCTGGAGGGCCTCAACGACCCCGAAAACATCGGCGCCCTGTTCCGCAACGCCGCCGCCTTCGGGGTTGCGGCCGTGCTTCTCGACCCGACCTGCTCGGATCCCCTCTACCGGCGTGCCGTCCGGGTCTCGGTCGGCCATGCGCTCCACCTGCCCTTCGCCCGGCTCGACCCGTGGCCGGAAGGCTTGACCCGGGTGCGATCCGCCGGATTCGTGGTCTGCGCACTGGCCCCCCACCCGGTCGGTCGACCAACTGTCGCCCTGCACGAACTGCATGACCACCTCGAAGCGCGACGGCCACGGCCCGCCGGGGTCGCCCTGCTCGTAGGTGCCGAGGGGCCGGGACTGTCATCGGCAGCCCTGGCCGCGGCCGACGTGGTGGTCTCCATCCCCATGGCGCCCGGGGTCGACTCCCTCAACGTGGCGACAGCCGCAGCAGTGGCCTTTAATCGTCTGTCGGTCCCCTGAGCGGGACAGTCGACAGGCGTCGTCAAGGCTGGGGCGCCCTTCGGGCTCCCGATCGGGGCCGTCTATCGTTGTGGCGACCCCGACCGCCCACCGACGACGGAGCAGGCGTGACCGAATCGACCATCATCTACACCCACACCGACGAGGCCCCGCTGCTGGCCACGTACTCGCTGCTCCCCGTGGTGCAGGCCTTCGCCGCCCAGGCCGGAGTCTCGGTGGTGACCCGGGACATCTCGCTGGCCGGGCGCATCCTGGCCGGGTTCCCCGAGCGGCTGCGTGCCGATCAACGGGTGGAGGACGCCCTGGCCGAGCTCGGGCGTGACGTGCTCACCCCCGAGGCCAACATCATCAAGCTGCCGAACATCTCGGCGTCCGTTCCCCAGCTCAAGGCGGCCGTCGCCGAGCTCCGGGCCAAGGGCTACGACATCCCCGACTTCCCCGAGGACCCGCAGACCGACGGGGAACATGACACCCTCGTCCGCTATCGCAAGCTCCTGGGTAGCGCGGTCAACCCCGTCCTACGCCAGGGCAACTCCGACCGGCGGGCCCCGGCCTCGGTCAAGCACTACGCGCAGACCCACCCCCACCGCATGGGTGCCTGGTCGCCGGATTCGAAGACCAACGTTGCCCATATGGAGGGTGGCGATTTCTTCTCGAACGAGCGGTCCGCGGTCATGGCGGGCGACGGCGCCCTCCGGTTGGAGCTGGTGGCCGACGACGGTACGACGACCGAACTGCGGGCCCCCGTCCCGGTGTTGGCCGGCGAGGTGGTCGACGCCACGGTGATGCAGGTGGCCGAGTTACGGGCCTTCCTCGATCGCCAGATCGCCCGGGCCCATGCCGAAGACGTCCTGTTCTCGGTCCACCTGAAGGCGACCATGATGAAGATCTCGGACCCGATCGTCTTCGGCCACGTGGTGCGGGCCTTCTTCCCCAAGACGTTCGCCACTTTCGGGGATGTGCTGGCCGACGCCGGCCTCAGCCCCAACGACGGGTGGGGTGCCATCCTCGAAGGGCTCGACGCACTGACCGACGGGGGCGCCATCCGGGCGTCATTCGATGCCGAACTGGCGGACGGCCCGAGCCTTGCCATGGTCGATTCCGACAAGGGGACGACCAACCTGCACGTGCCGAGCGACGTCATCGTTGACGCCTCGATGCCGGCCATGATCCGAACCTCGGGGCACATGTGGGGCCCGGACGGCGCCGAGGCCGACACCCTGGCCGTGATTCCCGACGCCAGTTATGCCGGCATCTACCAGGTGGTCATCGACGACTGCCGGGCGAACGGCGCCTTCGACCCCGCCACCATGGGATCGGTCCCCAACGTCGGCCTGATGGCCCAGGCTGCCGAGGAGTACGGCAGCCACGACAAGACCTTCGAGATCCCCGTCGACGGCTTGGTCCGGGTGACGGACGGGGTCGGTGCGATCGTGTTCGACGTACCGGTGTCTGCCGGCGACATCTTCCGTATGTGCCAGACCAAGGACATCCCCATCCGTGACTGGGTGAAGCTGGCCGTCTCCCGGGCCCGGGCGACGGGCGACCCGGCGATCTTCTGGCTCGACGAGGGTCGTGCCCATGACGCCAACCTGATCGCCAAGGTCCGCCACTACCTGGGCGAGTACGACACCGGGGGCCTCGACATCGAGATCCTCGCCCCCGAGCAGGCGATCGCCCGCTCGCTCGAGCGCATCCGGAAAGGGGAGAACACCATCTCGGTCACCGGCAACGTACTCCGCGACTACTTGACCGATCTGTTCCCGATCATGGAGCTCGGCACCAGCGCCAAGATGCTGTCGATCGTGCCCTTGATCAGCGGCGGTGGACTGTTCGAGACCGGTGCCGGGGGTTCGGCTCCGAAGCACGTCCGACAGCTCCTGGACGAGGATTATCTGCGGTGGGACAGTCTGGGCGAGTTCCTGGCCCTGGCGGTGAGCTTCGAGCACCTGGCCCAGCGCACCGGCAACTCGCGGGCCCAGGTCCTGGCCGACACCCTCGACCGGGCCACGGCCACCCTGCTCGACGAGGACCGGTCGCCCAGCCGCGCCCTCGGTGGCATCGACAACCGGGGCAGCCATTTCTATCTGGCCCTCTACTGGTCCCGCGAGCTGGCCGCCCAGACCACCGACGCCGAACTGGCCGCGGCCTTCGCCCCTCTGGCCGAGCGCCTGGGTGCCGACGAGGACGCCATCGTGGGCGAGCTGCTGGCCGTCCAGGGGTCGCCGACCGACATCGGCGGCTACTACCGGCCAGACGACGCCCTGGCCGAGGCGGTCATGCGGCCGTCGGCGACGTTCAACGAGGCACTGGCGACCCTCGGCTGACGGTGAGGATCAGTCCCGCGGTCCGGGTGGCGGGTGGTCAGGCACCCAGCTCGTCCAACCGGGCCCGCAGGAACTCCCGCTCGACGGTGTTGTCGGTCAGATCGAAGGCCGCCTGATAGGCGGCGCGGGCCTCGTCGGTCCGTCCGAGACGGCGGAGCAGATCGGCCCGGGCCGAGGGAAGGTAGGCGTAAGACGCCAACTCGGGCTCGGTGGCCAGCTCGTCAAGGGCCTTGAGTCCGACTTCGGGCCCTTCGGCGAACCCCAGGGCCACGGCCCGGTTGAGGGCCACCACCGGCGACGGCCAGATGACGACCAGGAGGTCGTAGAGGCCGACCAGCTCGGACCAGTCTGTGGCCGACCACGTCGGCGCCTCAGCATGGACTGCGGCGATGGCCGCCATGAGGGCGAACCGGCCGGGTGGGCGGCGCTGCAGCGCCTCGCGCACCAGGTCGAGGCCCTCGGTGATCTCGGCCGCGTCCCACTGGCTCCGGTCCTGCTCCGACAGGAGCGACAAGGAGCCATCGGCCGCCAACCGGGTGGTCCGGCGGGCGTGGGTGAGCAGGATGAGGCCGAGCAACCCGGCCACGTCGGCGTCGTCGGGCAGGAGGGTGCGCAGCATCCGAGCCAGGTAGAGCGCCTGACTGACCAGGTCGGTGCGGACGAGGTCGGTCCCGACCGGTGCCGTATGCCCGGTGGTGAATACCAGGTGCACCACGTCGAGCACGGTGCCGACCCGCTCGGGCAGCTCGTCGAGCCCGGGCACCCGATAGGGGATGTGGGCGGCGGCGATCTTCTTCTTGGCCCGGGTCAGGCGGGCGGCCATGGTGGACTCCTGGACGAGGAACATCCGGGCCACCTCGCCGGTGGTCAGCCCGCACACCAGGCGGAGGGTGAGGGCCACTTGGGCCTCGGGCGCGAGCGCGGGGTGGCAGCACGTGAAGATGAGTCGGAGCCGGTCGTCGCTGATCTCGGGGAGCCCGTCCGCCTCGATGTCTTCGGCGTCACCGTCGGCCGTGGCGGCCGCGTTCTCGGCCAGCTCGGGAAGGCGCCGGTCATGGGCTGCCCGGCGTCGTAGCACGTCGATACCTCGCCGCCGGGCGACTGTCGTAAGCCAGGCGGCCGGCCGGTCGGGGACGCCCTGGGTCGGCCAGGTGGTGAGTGCCCGGGCATACGCGTCCTGAACGCACTCCTCGGCCACGTCGATGTCGCCGGTGACCCGCACCGTCGCGGCGAGCACGAAGGCCCACTCACGACGGTGCGCGTCGGCGACGGCCGCTTCGACGGTTGCGTCCACCGGGCGACCGGGCCTCACATCGGGCGGATCGGACGGACCTCGACGCCGCCGGACGGCATCGGAATCCCCTTGGCCACGGCAATGGCCTCGTCGAGGTCGGCCGCCTCCACCACGTAGTACCCGCCAAGGGCCTCCTTGGTCTCGGCGAAGACACCGTCGGTGATGGTGAACCCGCCCGACCCGTCGGCCCGAACAGTGGTGGCGGTGTCGGACGCCTGCAGGGCGTTGCCACCGCGCAGCGACGGTCCGTGCTTCTCGGCGAAGCGGATGTGCCCCGCCGTGATCTTCTCCCTCGCGGCATCATCGGTGTCGGCGGACTCGTCTTGGTAGATGAGGACCAGGTATTCAGCCATGATGGCTCCCTTCGGTCGACCCGTCCTTCGGGTCGCACTGCCTCTACGACGAACAGACTTAGCCCGAATCGACAGGGCCGTGCCGACATCAGCCCGTACCTGGCCCGGTGGGTCGGGAGCTGACGGGCTCCAGAGTTCAACCGGGGCGGCCAAGGGCCTCGAGGACCAGCACGGCCAGCTCGTCAGGGTCGGTTGCATGGAGCTCGTCGAACCATCCGAGCGACCGGCCGAGCCCCACGCCGAGCAACGCGGCCACGGCAACCTGGGCCCGCAGCGTCGGGCGGTCGATGCCGTCCGCGTCGAACTGGGCCGCCACCGGTTGGACGATCCGCCGGACCAGCCGGGCCCGGGCTGCTTCACGGATCTCCGGCGGGGCGTCGTCCCGGACCAGAGCCTGGAGGATCGGGCCGGGACCCTGCCGGGCGGTGAGGCGAAGGACTACTTCGACCACGTCCTGGAGATCGGCGAACGGCTGATCGACACCGGCCGGTTCGTCCCGCTCGTCGTCGGCAAGCCGCTCGGCGGCCACCGCGGCGAGGTAGAGGTCGGCCTTCGAACCGAAGTAGCGGGCGATCAGCGCCGGGTCCACACCGGCGGCTTCGCCGATTTCGCGGGTGGTAGTCCGCTCGTAGCCCTTACGGCCGAAGAGTTCCTGGGCGGCAGCCAGTAGCGCCTCCTTGGTCATCAGCGCATTGCGGGTCCGACGAGGTGCCGTGGCCGCGTCGACCGGGGTGGGTGTGGTCATGACCGTCGCTCCTCGGGGTCGAGGTCGAGTTCGCCCGACAGCATGGCGCCGGCCGCCTCGAGGAGTGCCTCCTCTTCCATCCGGGTCTCCAGCGGGTCGTGGCGGGTTTGCTGTGCGCCCGGGGCCGGACCCGGCCCGTGTGGCCCGGGCAGGACGAAGGCGAGGACGGCTGTGAGCAGGCCGAGGCCGGCCGAGATGATGAGCGCTACTCGGAACCCGTTGACGTCGGGGAACGTGGCGCCCGGCTTGGTGTAGGCCAGCAGCACGGCGGCGCCGAAGGCGCTGCCCACCGACAGGCCGATGTTGCGGAGCACCTGGTAGAGCCCGGTGGCGCTGCCTGTCTCGGACGCGGGGACGGCCCGGACGATGAAGCCGGGCATCGCCGCGAAGGTGAACCCGATGCCGAGACCAACGATGCCCATGGTGACGAACGCCTGCCACAACGAGCCGTGGTCGAGGGCGAAGTAGGTGGACGAGGCAGCGAACACCACGGCGCCGAGCGGGATCATGCTGCGCACCCCGAATCGACGCTCGTAGGGGACGAGCAACCGGCTGGCCAGGAAGGTCCCGATCGACAGGGGGACGAGGACGAGGCCCGACACGATCACCGAGGTGCCGAACCCGAACCCTGATGAGGGGGGGATCTGGACGAACTCCACCACGATCGGCACCACCAGGTACATCGACACGCACATGAGGAACCCGGAGACATCGGCCATCAGCACCGAGCGGTTGGCCAGATGGTGGAGGTTGACCAACGGGTGGGCCGTCCGGAGCTCGAGGGGCACCCAGGCGACCAGCACCAAGGCGCTGGCCACGATGATCATGAGGGTGACGGGGGAAGCCCATCCCCAGGAACCGCCCTCGCTCAGGACCACCGAGACCCCGGTGACGGCCAGGCTGAGCAGCACCGCCCCCCAAGTGTCGAAGGCGAGAGGCACAGCCTTCGTTTTCGGGGGGAGCACCACCACCGAGCAGGCCAGGGCACCGGCTACCACGATGGCGCCGAACCAGTAGGCGGCGTGCAGGTCCAGGAGCTGGGCCACCGTCGCCGTGACCGGGTAGCCGAGCCCTGCGCCGATGGCGGTCGACACCGACAGGGTGGCGATGGCCCGGCCGGCTGACACCGGGTCGAGATTGCGGCGGGCGATGGCCATGTTGACGGGCAATAGCCCGAGACCGACACCCTGCAGGGCCCGGCCGAGCACCAGGACCACGAACGAGGTGGCGACGGCGGAGAGGATGCAGCCGAGGAGGACGACGCAGAGCGTGGCCACGATGACGTCACGCTGGCGGGCCCCGTCAGCCAGGCGTCCCATCACCGGCGTGGCCAGGGCTCCGGTCAGCAGCGCGGCGGTGAGCACCCACTGGGCGGTGCTGAGGGTGAACGCCGTAGGTGTGGGCGATGGTCGGGATCAGGGGCGCCCCCAGACTGCTCACGATGGACACCAACAGGCCCACGAAGACGAGGGCGGGGAGGAGGAGGGCGGTGCGCCGGTCGTAAGTCATCAGTTGATGACATAGTAGTGCAACCAGCGCCTGATCGTGCCACCGGCGCGGGGGTACCCAGGGAAGCGGCGGCGGTTGCCGGGCCAGTTGCCGGTCATACGGCGGCGGTCAGACGGCGGCGGTCGCGGGGGCGCCAGGTGGCGCCACCGCGGGTCCCGGGTTCGACATCGCCAGCGCATCATCGACCTTGGCGAAGCGCAGCAGCCAGGTGTCGCGCAGGTAGTTCTGATGGAGCCGCCACGGGGTGGTGGACCCCTGCTTCGGCAGGTCGGCCGCCGCCCGGGCCACGTAGCCCGAGGAGAAGTCGATGAAGGGCTCGGTCGGCTGTCCGGGGTCAGGGGCCAGCGGGGTGCACTGGCGCATGCCCCGCGCGTCCATGAGGTCGAGCAGCCGGCAGACGTACTCGGCTGTCAGGTCGGCCTTCAGCGTCCACGACGCGTTCGTGTAGCCGAACGTCGTGGCCAGGTTGGGCACCCCGCACAGCATGATCCCCTTGTAGGCCACCGTCTCGCCGGGTACGACCTTGGTACCGTCGACGTCGAGGGCGATGCCACCGAGCAGCTGCATGGCCAGACCCGTGGCCGTCACCACGATGTCGGCATCGAGTTCCCGGCCGGACGTGAGGCGGATGCCGGTCTCGGTGAAGGTATCGATGGTGTCGGTCGCCACCTCGGCCCGCCCGGCGCTGATGGCCTCGAAGAGGTCGCCGTCGGGCACCAGGCAGAGCCGCTGATCCCACGGGTTGTACCGGGGGGTGAAGTCGGTGTCAACGTCGTACCCCTCGGGCAGGGCCTCGGTGACTCCCTTGCGGATGCCTTGCTTCACCAGGTCGGGCCTTCGCCGGCTGAGGGCGAAGCTGAACTGGGTGAGCAGCACGTTCTTCCACCGGATGACGGCGTGGGCCACCTGGGCCGGCAGGTGGCGGCGCAGCGAGTCGGCCACCTTGTCGTGGCCCGGGCGGGCCACGATGTACGTGGGCGACCGCTGCAGCATGGTCACGTGGGCCGCCTCGTCGGAAAGCGCCGGCACCAGCGTCACGGCGGTGGCCCCGCTGCCGATGACCACGATCCGCTTGCCCTGCCACTCGAGGTCCTCGGGCCAGTGCTGGGGGTGGACGATGGTGCCGCCGAAGCGCGCCTCGCCCGCGAAGTTGGGCCGGTAGCCCTGGTCGTAGCGGTAGTAGCCGGTATTGCCCCATAGGAAGCCGCAGGACAGCTCCTCGCGCTCGCCGGTGTCGGTGCGGTCGATCTCGACGATCCACTTGGCATCGTGCGTCGACCACGAGGCGGCCACGACCCGTCGGTTGAAGCGGACGTTGTCCTCGATCCCGTGGGTGCGGGCGGTTGTGCGGATGTACTCGAGGATCGACGGGCCGTCGGCGATGGCCTTGTCGCCGACCCACGGCTCGAACGAGTAGCCGAGGGTGAACATGTCGGAGTCCGAACGGACGCCGGGGTAGCGGAAAAGGTCCCAGGTCCCGCCGATTGCCGTGCGGGCCTCGAGGATGGCGTAGGTGGTGTCGGGACGTTTGGACTCGAGGTGGCAGGCGCTCCCGACGCCCGAAAGCCCGGCCCCCAGGATCAGTACGTCGACGTGGTCCACGCAGGGAGTTTAGGCAGTTCCCGCCCCGGGGCTGCCTGCGCCGGTCCCGGTGCCGTGTGGTCTGTCGTCCCGGAGGTAGTCGTCATATCTCACTCGGGAGGCCACCTGTTCCACCGGAAGCTTCGCATCGCCGACGGGCTGCTCCTCGACGACGACGGTGTCCTGAGCCCGTCCGACCGGGCAGACGGCCGGGCCCTCGGCCAGGTTCCACCATCAGTGGTCGTCGGCCGCCCCGGCTGCAAGAGTGGGCCGGGTGAACGTTCTCTTCGTCACCCTCGACCAGTTCCGGGCCGACTGCCTGTCCGGGGCGGGGCACCCGGTGGTCGAGACCCCCAATCTCGACCGGTTGGCCGCGTCCGGGGTGCGCTTCGCCTCCCACTTCGGCCAGGCGGCCCCCTGCGCTCCGGGACGGGCTTCGCTCTATACCGGCACCTACCAGATGAACCACCGGGTGGTGGCCAACGGGACACCCCTCGAGGACCGCTTCGACAATGTTGCTCGTCTGGCCCGCCGGGCCGGGTACAGGCCCGCACTGTTCGGCTACACCGACCAGGGCATCGACCCCTCGCTCGTGCCGGACCCGACCGACCCCCGGCTCGACACCTACGAAGGGGTGCTGCCGGGCTTCGACGTCGAGCTTTCTCTCGACGGGCGGATGGCCGGGTGGGTGGCCTGGCTCGACTCGTTGGGCTACGGGACCCACGCGGCCGACCGGGCGCTCGTCACCGAGCCCGATCGACCGGCCGGGGTCAGTGCCTCGGCGTTCCTGTCCGATGCCCTGATCGCCTGGATCGACCGTCAGGACGGACCATGGTTCGCCCACGCCAGCTATCTGCGTCCGCACCCGCCCTATGCCGCGGCCGGGCGGTGGGCGACCCGGTACGCGCCCGACGAGGTCGGCACCCCGCTGGCCGCCGACCCGGGGATCCACCCGCTCGTCGACGCGGCCCGCACTTTTCCGATCTGCGCGGCGCCGACGGACCCGTCTGCCATGGCCCACCTCCGGACCCAGTACTTCGGAATGGTGTCCGAGGTCGACGACCAGCTCGGCCGGGTGCTCGACCATCTGGAAGCGACCGGGCAGCACGGCGAGACCCTGGTCGTCGTCACCGCCGATCACGGCGAGCAGCTCGGCGACCACGGCCTCATCCAGAAACTCGGGTTCTACGAGTCGAGTTACGCCATCCCCTGCATTGTGCGGGCGCCCGGCCGATCAGCCACGGCCGGGCACGTGGTGGAGGAGTTCACCGAAGCCGTCGACGTCCTCCCGACGATTGCCGAACTGCTCGGCCAGGACGTGCCGACCCAGTGTGACGGCACCTCGTTGGTTCCGTTCCTCGACGGTGTCGTCCCCGGGCAGTGGCGGACGTCGGCCCACTGGGAGTGGGACTGGCGGGACACGGTGATGGGCCCCCACCGGACCGGCGGCGGTGTCGACCCCCGGCTCGAGCGGGCCAACCTGGCGGTCGAGCGGAATGCCACCCACGCGTACGTACAGTTCGCCGACGGCTCGTGGCGCTCCTTCGATCTGGTCGCCGACCCCGGCTGGCACGTCACCACCGAGGATCCCGACGTCGTGCTCCCGCTGGCCCAGTCCATGCTGGCGTGGCGGTCGCGCCACCTGGGTGGCGCCTACACCCAGCGCCTGCTCGGGCCCGAGCGCCGAGGCCTGTGGCCGGAGCTCCGCTCGGCCTGAGGCGTCTCCGCCATCAGGCCAGGCCGGCCGCCGCGGACACGTGGGCGACCACCGCGTCAGGGTCGTCGACTGTCAGGACCCACCGCTGGAACTCCTGGTTGCCGAGCTCGATGACCACGGCCGGGCCCTTGCCGTGGACCGCGGCGAAGTCCTTGCCGAACGCTCCCCGACGGGTGCCGACCGCCACCACGCCGGGCAACCCGGTGCCGGGCGCCCGGATGCCCCGCAACTCCGGCCACGGGTCGACCACTGCCCGCACTGCGGTGAGCGAGGCCAGCGGCACGGCCAGGTCCCGGTGGATTCCCTCGGCGTGCTCGATGTGCGAGAGGGCGAGGGTGAGGGCGTCGTCGTGCACCGTGAGCTCGGCCATGGCTCCACCGTGCAAGGGGCTCCGGTCCCGGTGCCCGGACGCCGGAACGCAGGACGGATCCTCACGGTCAGCCTTCGTGCAGGTCGCGCCGGCTGAGGGATAGGCATCCTGCGACCGAGCCGGTGACGCCGACGAGCACGAGACAGCCCATGGCCGGCCAGTTCGGTGGAGCAGCCGGCACTCCGGCCATCTGGTGGAACACGGAAGTGTCCGCCACCCAGTGGTCGAGTGCACCGATACCGCCCACGACATCGATGAGGACCGACCAGGTGACAATGCCGTAGACGACGAACCCCGCGGCCCGGGGAGCGATCCCATAGGCGAGGGAACCGATTCCGAGTACGCAGACGGCCGGCGGAACCGCGGTGAGGCCGGCACCGACCACCGAGGCGGCGTCCACCGTCGCACCGCCGCTGACCGCGCCGACCAATGTGGCCACTCCGGCCACGACCCCGCAGGCCACCAGCGCGACCGCCACCACGACGACACGGGCGCCCAGCCACCGTGCCCGCGAGACGGGTCGGGAGAGCAGGGGGTCGAGCCGGCCGTCGAGCTCCTCGGAACGGGCGGCGGCCACCAGTCCGGCAGCCACGAAGCCGAGGAGGATGGCGACGAGTAGGAAGTCCACCGCGAGGAAGTCGGTCGTCCCGGAGCCGGTCGCACCGAGTCGTGACAGGACGTCGCGGACCGAGGAACCGGAGATCGACCCGGCCGCGGCGTGGGCCACGAAGCCGACGAGCAGGCCGCTCAGCCCGACGGCCGCGGCCCACGCCACCACGGTCGGTCGGTCCAGGCGCACCGAGAGCCCGGCCTGGCCGCCGAGGAGGCTCAGCCGGGGCTCGGCCCGGTCCCTGTCCGGAATAGTGCTGGACCCGATGTCCCGGGTCACCGCCAGGCGCACGGCGAGTGCGCCGAGTACCACGGTGGTCACCACGATGGGGACGAGGGGCCACGGCCGGGGCGACGTCAGCGGCTGCAGGCTCTCCACCCATCCGAGGGGTGAGAGCCAGATGAGCGCGTGCAGACCGGTCCCCGAGTCGGCCACCATGCGCAGCGCGTAGCTGGCCCCCAGCACCACTCCGGCATAGCCGGCCGCCCGTCGACGGGTGGCGCCCAGCTGGCTGGTCAGTGCCCCGATGGCCATGAAAAGGAGCGCTCCCGACACCAGGGCCGTGGCGAAGAACAGGCCGGCGCCGGGCGCGATGGCGATTCGGGACCACTGTCCGGCCACCACGATGAGAACGGCCGTGACCACCCACAGGACGGAGACGCCGGCCACCAGACCGCCCACGGCCTGGGCAGTGGCGCGGCCGCGGGAGGTCACTCCGGTCACCAGGAGTTCCCAGCGCCCGGCGTCCTCTTCGCCGCGCAGTAGCCGCGTGCTGGCGAGGAGCCCCCAGATGGCACCGAGGATGGTGAGGGTGAGGAACGTCTTGAGGATGGTGAACCCGGCCTCGGTCTGCAGCATGGGCGCCGGTCCGAAGAGGGCGATGGTCGCCCGGTTCGAGCCGAAGGCCGCGGCGAGTGCGTCCCGTTGGGACCGGGTCCGGTAGATCGAGGAGTAGCTCCACGCCGTCGAGGCGACGAAGGCACCGAAGACGTAGCCCCACAACGCCCCGGACCGGACGGCCCGGCGTGCCGTCCGACGTAGGACGACCGTGCCCGGCGAGCGCCCGGCCGGTGTAGTGGTCCCGATCGGGCCGTCAGCCGGCACCGGTCAACCTGCTGGCGTCCGTGCCGTAGAGAGTGAGGAAGAGCTCTTCCAGCGACGGCTCGCGGCTGCGGAGTTCGTTGACCTCGGCGGCGGCCAGGGCGCGGAGCAACGGTCCCATCGGGCCCTGCACCTGCAGGGTGGCTTGCCGGCCGTGGACCGTGACGCCGCGCACGCCCTCGACTGCGGCGAGGTCGGGCACCGGACCGTCGAACGTGACCTCGACGGTGGTCGACGCGAGGTGGCGCATATCGGCCAGCGTCCCGACTTCGATGAGCCGACCCTGCCGGAGGATGCCCACCCGATCGCAGAGGGCCTCGACCTCGCCCAGGACGTGTGACGACAGCAGAACGGTCTGCCCCCGATGGCGGGCCTCGACCACGCAGCGCCGGAACTCGTGCTCTTTCAGGGGATCGAGCCCGGACGTAGGCTCGTCGAGGATCAGGAGGTCGGGACGGCACATCAGGGCGGCGATCAACGCCACCTTCTGACGGTTGCCCTTCGAGTACGCCCGGACCTTCTTGGACGGGTCGAGCTCGAACCGATCCACGAGGTCGTCCCGATACGTGGTGTCGACCTGACCCTGGACCTGCCCGAGGAGGTGGAGGGTCTCGGCACCGGTGAGGCCGGGCCACAGCGAGGCCTCACCCGCCACCGAGGCCAGGCGCCGGTGGATGGCGACCACATCACGCTGGCAGTCGAGACCGAACAGTTCGGCTGTCCCCGAAGTCGGCCGGATCAGGCCCAGCAGCAGGCGGATGGTGGTCGTCTTGCCGGCTCCGTTCGGCCCGAGGAAGCCCATCACCTCGCCCGGGGCCACGTCGAAGTCGAGGTCGACGAGTGCGTCGGTGCCGCGGTAGCGCTTGGTGAGCCCGCGGGTCTGGATGACCGGCGCCGTCGTCACGATGACCCGTGGACCTCTCGCCGCGTGGCTGCCATGTCCGGCTCCTTCCGCCAGGTGGGGCCACCCGGTTCCGGCACCCACACTACGGACGAAGGCCTGGTCACCCAGGGCAATTGGTCCCGATCCCGGGAACCGTCACTCGTCGAGGGCCCCGGCACGACTCTGGAACGCCGGGACCTGCCAGATGAGCGTGGTCCCTCCTGCCTCCGGATGGACCACCTCCAACGTGCCGCCGAGATCCTCCGCCCGGCGCCGCATGTTGGGCAACCCGAGACCCCCGCCGGTGGGCGGGTGGCCCACGAAACCCCGGCCGTTGTCGATGACCTCGAGCCGGCACTGGTGTCCGATGATCGACAGGCGGACCTTGGCCCGGGTGGCCTCGGCGTGGCGGCCGACGTTGGTCAGCGCCTCCCGCAGGGTGGGCAGCAGCTGGGCGGCCAAGGTGTCGGTCACCGCGGAGTCGACCGGCCCGTTGAACTCGACGGGTACCTCGAAGCCCACCATCGGGCGCAGCTCCTCGGCCAGGGCCACGAGGTGAGCCCGGGCCCCCCGGCCGCCACCGCTACCGCCGAGCTCGAAGATGGTGGCCCGGACCTGGCGGATCGTCTCGTCGATGTCGGCCACTGCGGCGGACAGGCCTTCGGCCGCCTCCCGCCCGGCCGGGCTCACCGACAAGCCCTGGAGCGACAGCCCGATGGCGAACAGACGCTGGATCACGCCGTCGTGCAGGTCGCGGGCCATGCGCTCACGGTCCTCGTAGACCGCGATCTCACCGGCCCGCTGGTGGAGTCGGGCATTCTCCACTGCGATGCCGGCCGCCAACGCCAGGGCCTCGATGACGGCCTCGTCGTCCGGGGTGAACTCCTCGGCGTCGATCTTGTCGGTCAGGTAGAGATTTCCGTAGATGCGGTCCCGGACCCGGATAGGGGCACCGAGGAACGACGTCATCGGCGGGTGCCCGGGTGGGAACCCGGCACTCGCCGGATGGTCGCCCAGCACGGCGATCCGCGTGGGCCGGGGATCCTTGATCACCACGCCGAGGACACCTTTGCCGGTCGGCAGGGGTCCCTGGAGCATGCGGGCCTCCACCTCGGTCGACAGGCCCGAGGTGAGGAAGTCGATGGTGGCGGTGCCCTGATTGTTCAGTACGCCCAATGCGCCGTAGCGGGCGTGGGAGAGCGAGCGGGCCTCTTCGACGATGTGGGTGAGCAGGTCACCGAGATCGAGATTGGCTTCCAGCAGGAGGGTGGCCTCCAACACCCGGCGGAGCTTGACGGGGTCCTCGATGGCGTCGTAGATCGCTCGTTTCCGGCGGGCTTCGTCCGGCACGGGCACCAAGGCTACGGCACCTGGCCAGGTGGACCGCCCACGGACCGCCCCCGACGTGCTCAACTGGTCGGTGATGACTATCCGTGTGTTCCTCCTCGACGACCATGAGATCGTGCGCACCGGACTGCGGTCCCTGCTCGAGTCGACCGACGATCTCGAGGTGGTGGGTGAAGCCGGCACCGTGGCTGAGGCGATGAGCCGGATTCCGCCTCTACAGCCGGACGTCGCCATCCTGGACGTTCGCCTCCCTGACGGAAGCGGGGTGGAAGTGTGCCGCGACGTCCGCTCCAAGCTGCCGACCATCGCCTGCATCATGCTCACGTCGTACGCCGACGACGAGGCCCTGTTCACGTCGATCATGGCCGGCTCGTCGGGCTACGTCCTCAAACAGGTGGGCGGCAACAGCCTGGTCGACGACGTGCGCCGGGTGGCTGCGGGCGAGTCGCTCCTCGATCCGGCGCTCACCGACCGGGTGCTGCGCCGGCTGCGCGAAGGACCCGAGGAGGAGCCCCTGCTCGCCAGCCTCACCAATCAGGAGCGGCGCATCCTCGACGAGATCGCCGAAGGGAAGACGAACCGCCAGATCGCCGAGGACATGTACCTGGCCGAGAAGACGGTCAAGAATTATGTCTCGAACTTGCTGACCAAGCTGGGCATGGAGCGACGCACTCAGGCGGCTTCGTACGCCACCCGGATCCAGGAGCGGACCGAGCACGACCGGCGGACCGACGCCTCGGGCACCTGAGATCCGCATGCTGGCGTCCGGTAGTCCGTTGCCCCGTCAGCCGGGCTCCGGTGCAGTCGCCTGCTCAGCTCGGTCAAGCAGATCGACCCCCCGGGCGATGAGCGCACCCACGAGCGACGCCCGTCCCCGTGTGGGTATGTCGAACGCGTCCAGCCCCCCGGCGATGCCCCGACTACGCGACAGTCGGACCAGTGCGGCGTCATAGGCGAGTTGGTCGGCCACGGCCTGGAGCGCCCACCCCGGGTCGGTGCGGTTGGCGTGGCGCTCCAGTGTGTGGCGGAGTCGTTTGACATCCGCCAACGGACCTTGGGACCGAGGCCCGGTTTCAGGATCGGCCTCGTAGGCGAGGACCGCTTCGAGAAGCTGCGTGTAGATGGCGGTCATCTGGGCGTCTTCGGACCTCGTTGGCGCCTCGTGGTCGAAGACGGTGCTGAATCCCATCCGTGGCCCCTGGCGCCGTGGGTCTTACTTCGTGGCCCGGCTTCGACGGACCGCGGCCTCGGCCGACAGATAGGCCTGGCGAACGTCGTCCACGAGTTTTTCGACGCCCGCGCGGACCGAACCGAGATTGGATCCAGCGTCAGTCGGGATGTCGCCGAGCCTGCGCTTGGCCGCCAGCCACGCGTTCTCGACTGCCTCGGCACGACTGCGGACATCGTCGGACACGTCCATCGATGCCAGATCGGCCTGGACGAGCAGCCGGTCGATCTTGCTCCGCCACTCGTCGAGCACGCGCTCGAGCCCGTCGAATGCAGTGTCGCCATGAGACGAGGACTGGTCTGTGGCGTTGGACATTGTGCGCTCCTCGATGGTTGCCTGGTTCGTGGTCTCAACCCACGATGGTCGCTGGTACCCGGCCTGAGTAGGGCCGAACGTCCCGATGACCTGCGGCTACGGCCTGCTGGCGACCGACGGCAGGTCGACCCTGCGAAACGTCGGCCCGCCAACGGCGTCCTTCATCTACGATCATGGACACAGTCGGATGCGAGGCCCACGGCGTGGAGGCACCGGTGGCCTGACGGATCCGGTGAGTGAGTGTGCAGTCATCGCCCCTAGCGGAGGTGGGACCATGAAGGTGGACCGGACCTTGTCGGCCAAGAGCCTTCCGGTCACGGGCCCCGTGGACGTCCCGTTGTCACCGGTGGGTCTGGCCGGTCCGATGGGGCTTGCCGACTGGCGGGGCGACGTGGCCCTCGAGCTGTGGGTCGAGGTCGACGTGGTGCCGGTGAGAGTCCGGATGGCCGGAAGGCTCGACGCGACGACGGCCGCCAATCTCGACGAGGTGGTCCGCGAACTACTGGCCGATGGCACCCGGGAGATCGAGCTGTGCACCGACGGACTCCGGGTAGTGGATGCTTCGGCCATCGGCGCCTTGGCCGACGTGGAACGCAGGGTGCGCCTCGACGGCGGCACGCTGGTCCGTGTGGCTCCGGCCACTGGTCCGTTCACCCGCTCCCGCCTCGGTCGGACGGCTCCCCCAGGGCGTCGGTAGACGGCGCCGCATCCGGTGGTGATCGTCATCGGGGGCTGGGCATCGGGGTGATGGCCGACGGAATTGGCACTGGCCTACCGACGCCCGGTGCGAAGTACCCGGCGGGCCTCGAGGCCGACGAGCGATTGGTGGACGGGACGCACGTTCGGTTCCGACCGATCCGCGACTCCGACGGGGCGGCCATGACGGACTTCCACGAGAGCCTGTCGCCGCGTTCGGTCTACCGGCGGTTCTTCTTTGCCCACCCCCGGCTGTCACCCGGCGAGGTCGAGCGGTTCACCAATGTCGACTATGTCGATCGGATGGCCTACGTGGTCATCGACGCCGGCCGGATCGTCGGGGTCGGACGCTACGAACGGCTACCCGGGTCCGACGAGGCCGAGGTCGCCTTCGTGGTGACCGATGCCTATCAGCGCCGGGGGATCGGCGCGCTCCTCCTCGACCACCTGGTCGACGTCGCCCGGGTCCACGGCATCACCCGGTTCATGGCCCAGACCCTGTCCGAAAACCGGGACATGCTCGGCGTGTTCCTGTCGTCGGGTTTCCCGGTGACGACGTCGTCCGAGGGCGGGACGGTCAGCGTCCGCTTCCCCATTGCCCCGTGTGCCGACTATGTCCGGGCCAGAAGCCATCGCGCGTCCCGGTCACATGGGATCGGATCGCCCACAGTCGACGCGACACCGGACGCTACTCCTGACACACCTGGGCGGTAGCCAGCGGCGACGTCGCCCGTATCGTCGACGGCCCCCTCAGAGAGGTCGGTGTTCGAGGGAGCGCGTTATCTGACCCGATAACACAACCGACCACATCCCAAACTCGGTGGCTGGACCCGTCCGGTCGACTCAGACCAGAAACCAAACCTCGTCCTCGCCGTCTGGAACGACCTCGCTCGACGCGCCCGGCGCCACGTCGGCGATGCGCCCGGCGGTCCCCAGAGGAGGAGGGAACCCCACGAGGCGTCCCATCTCGAGGAGCGCCCGGTCGAAGACCGGCGAGACCTCATCGATCACGTTGTGGAAGTGACCGAAGAGTTCGAAGGAGATGATCCCGAACAACTGGGTCCACGCCGCCACCGCCCGGACCGCCACCTCGGCCGGGGCGTTGGGGAAGGCCAGGTCGATCAACGTGGCGATGGCGCCGAGCGCGTCGCCATCCATCGGAGGGAGCGGCGGCGACCACGACGGATTGCCGAGCAGCCCGTCCCGAGCGGCTCCGTCGACGACCCTGGCCATCGCCAACGTGACCCGGCTGGCCGGCCCCACCGTGTCCTGGGGTGCACGGTAGCCGGGCACCGGCGAGCCGTAGACCAGGGCGTACTCGTGGGGATTGGCAATCGACCAGGATCGGACAGCCTGGCCGACGGCACACCACCGGCCGCCGAAGTCGTCGGGAGGGCACGCCGCGTCGGCCTCCTCGGCAGCCTGGCCGACGGCGTCGTAGGCGTCGACGATCAACGCCGTGAGCAGGTCGTCCCGGCTCGGGAAGTAGCGGTAGATGGCTGATGAGGCCATGCCCAGGGAGCGGGTCACGGCCCGGAGCGACAGGCTCGATGCCCCCTCCGCGGCCACCTGGCGGCGGGCTTCCTCCTTGATCTCGGCAGTCAGCTCAGCCCTCATGCGGGCCCGGAGTCCAGTGGAGGGGGGCATCACCCCAGCATGGCACTCCAAGAGCATCAGATCAATAACAGAGCAATGCTCTTGCAATTTGGCGGAATTAGTGGGGATACTGGTCACCAACGAGAGCAGTGATCACAACAAGGAGGAAGCACCATGGGTAGGCACGTCATCACTGGATCAGGGGCGGTCGGGACGGCCACGGCGCTGGCCCTCGTCGAACAGGGGCACGAGGTGACCATGGTCACCCGGTCCGGGTCGGGCCCGGAGTGCCCCGGCATCACCCGGGTAGCGGCGGATGCTTCGGATCCGTTCGCCCTGGCCACAGCCGTCGGCCGGGCCGACGCCCTCTACAACTGCGCCAACCCGCCCTACCACCGCTGGCCGGAGCTCTGGCCGCCCATGGCGTCCTCGATGCTGGAGGTGGCGACACGTTCGGGCGCCGTGCTCGTGATCATGGGGAACCTCTACGGCTACGGTCCCGTCGACCATCCGATGACCGAGGACGACCCCCTGGCCTCGACCGGTACCAAGGGCCGGATCCGTAACGCCATGTGGGAGGACGCCCTGGCCGCTCACCGGGGCGGTCGGGTCCGAGTCACCGAGGCCCGGGCGTCGGACTTCTTCGGCCCCGGCGTGGTCGAGACCAGCTTCTTCGGTCGCAATGTCGACCGCCTACTGGCCGGTCGGAACGTCCGGATGCTTGGAGATCCCGACATGGTGCACTCGTGGACCTACGTCCCCGACGTCGGACGCACCCTGGCCGTACTGGGCACCGATGAGCGGGCCTGGGGGCGACCGTGGCACGTGCCGACCGGGCCGGCGTTGACCCAGCGCCAGTTGGCCACCCGTTTCTGCCAGGTGGCCGGTGTGCCGACGCCGCCGATGGCTGCATACCCGGCGGGCACCCTGACGGTGGCCGGGATGTTCTCGGCCCAGATGCGCGAGTTGAAGGAGACCCGGTACCAGTTCGACCGGCCCTTCGTCCTCGACTCGACGGCCTGCACCGCCGCGTTCGGGATCGAGCCCACACCACTCGACGACGCGCTGGCCGTAGTGGCCGACCATGCCCGTGGCGGGATGTTGTCCCGGGCCGCCTGACGGCGTAGTCGGGCCGGCCCATGGCCTGGATTCGGGCGGTCCCTTCCGCCGGCACCGCCCGCATCACTAGGGTCGAGCCCACGTATGGAGTCCCCGCTATGCATCTGGACCCGACCGACAGCCTGGTCCCGGCGCCGCCGGGCCCTGCCGGCGGCGGGCGCCGCCCTCCTGGCAGTCGGCCTGGTCGGCTGCTCGGTGGTGGCCACTCCGGGCTCACCGAGCGTGCCGGGGGCACGGCCGGCCTCGGCCGGTCCGGTCGGCTATGTCGCCTGCCCGACCGCGGTAACCCCGGTCGAGCTGGGCACCCGCACCTCCGAGGCGCCGATCCCCCTTCCGGTCGACGGGACACCGCCGCTCGGCGACTTCGCCGTCGCCACCTCGCCCGACGGGAGGTGGGCCTTCGTGGTGACCCGGTCGACGCCGCCCGGCCAGGCACCGACCAACGTGCTCGTGCCCATCGACCTCGCCACGCAGCGGGCGCAGACCCCGATCGTCCTGCCCGGACAAGGGGCCACCCGTGCGGTGGTGGTCATGCACGACGGTCGCACGGTCCTGGCCGCAAGCGGCACGACGATTGTGCCGGTCGACGTCGCCACGCGGGCGGTGGGGCAGCCGCTCGACCTCGGGCAGGGCCGGACGGTGGCCGGCATGGCGCTCAGCCCGGTCTCGCCGATCCTCTACGTCCTGGTGCCCGACGGCGTGGTGCCGGTCGACACCGATACCGCCACCGCCGGCGCCCCCATCGCCACCGGTCTCACCGTGTCGTCGGTTTCGTCCCCCCACGGGCTGGTGGTGTCGGCCGACGGCGCCACCTTGTACGTGGCGGGCCAGGGGCCACCCGACTTCGGTGGCCAGGTGGTGCCGGTCACGGTGGCCACCGGCGCCGTCGGCCCGTCAACCGGATTCGACCGGTTCGGTATCTCTGACCCGGCGGCCCTGGCCCTCACCCCCGACGGCACAGAGCTCCTCGTGGCCGACTCGGCCGACAACTGGATCGACGTCATATCGATGGCCACCTTCGCCGACCCCCTCAACCCGGCGCACCTGCCGGGCGGGGCCGGGTCCGGTACTGACCACCCCACCGACATCGTGACCGGACCGGGCACCACCGGAGCCTTCGTCGTGACCGGGCTCGGCACCGTCCTGCCCTACGACCCGGTCCTCCAGAGGTTCGGCCGGGCCATCCGGGTCTGCTCGGGCGCCTCGTCGATGACGACTGGCGGGAGCCAGTGAGGTGGACCGGAACGGTTCGCGGCTCTCAGGGGACCGGGGGCGCCCCGGGTCGTGAACGCTCCACCGCGTCCGCGGCCTGACGGGAGCGGAACTCGGCCGGGGCCAGGCCCGCGGCATCGAGTAGCTCGTCCAGGGCCAGGGGGATGTCGGCCGCCAGCTTCCAGGCCTTGGGCATGGTCTCGGGGCAGGAGATGATCCCCCAGTAGAGGGTGCCCCGGTAGCTCATGATGGTGATGTTGACGCCGAGCCCGTCCATGACCGGTCCGAGGGGGAAGCCGGCCACCATTTCGGCGCCGGCCAGGTAGAGGGGGAAGTCGGGCCCGGGGACGTTGGAGATGATCAGGTTGGCCACCGGGCGGTGCCGGTCGGCCAGGTGCATGGCGCTGTAGAGCCGGGCGGCAGCGGCAAACGTGTTGGGTGTGGCGTGCTCGGCCCAGTTGACGAGCATGTCGGCGCCGAGGGCGTTGTGCTCCTCCTTTGCCCCCATGGTGCCCTCGCGGATGGCCTCCAGCCGCTCGAGCGGGTCCTCCACCTGCGCCGGAAGGTGCACGAACATCGACGACACCTTGTTGGACCCGAAGGGAGAGTCGATGTCCGGATGGACCGACACCGGCACCACGGCGACCAGCGGCCTATCGGGCAGCTCGTCCCCTTCGAGGAGGAACTGCCGGAGGGCGCCGGTACAGACGGCCAGCACCACGTCGTTGACCGTCGTCCCAGTGGCGTTCTTCAGCCGTTTGACGTCGGCCAGACCGATGGCCGACAGGGCCACCTGGCGGCGGCGGGAGATGCTGCAGTTGAACGACGTCCGGGGTGCGGACAGTGGCAGCGCGGCCCGCGCTTGGGGTGCGAGGTGCGCGGGCTCGTGGCGGACGCGTCGCACGTCGAGCAGGCGCTGAGCGGTGCGCAGGATGTCCCGGGTGAGCTCGAAGGGCCGGAACATCCGGGCGGCCATCGCCTCGCTGATGAGCTCGGCATTCGATGGGATGTGGCCGTCACCGACTACCTCAGGCGGCTCGGGCTCGGGGCCGGGGTCGACCTCCAGGTCGAACAGAACCGAGAGGAGGGCGGCACCCGATACGCCGTCGACGGTGGAGTGGTGCATCTTGGCGATGACGGCGATCTGGTCGTCTTCGAGGCCCTCCACGATCCAGATCTCCCACAGCGGCTTGGACCGGTCGAGCTGGCGGCTGGCGATGTCACCGGCCAGCTCGGCCAGCTCCCGCAGGCCCCCGGGGGAGGGCACCGCACTGCGCCGGATGTGGTAGTCGATGTCGAAATTAGGGTCGTCCACCCATACCGGGTGGCCCAGCCGGAACGGGACCTCGACCAGCAGCCGGCGGAAGATGGGCGACTGGTGGGTCCGGGCGTCGATCTGCCCCTGCATCTTGGCGAACGAGTACCCGCCCGGCACGGTGGACGGGTCGAACACCGTGACGATCTCCAGTTGCATGTGGTGGGTCGGGTTCTCGAGGTAGAGAAAGCTGGCGTCGAGGCCGCTCAGTTGCTCCATGCACGCCCTCCTCGCTCGGTCGGTGTGGTGGCGACGGGGTCCCGGGCCCGGTGCACGCACCGCTCGGCGACACCGTAGGCCGGCGAGCCTCCCGTGCCGCCCGACCGGTGCCCGGAACCAGATGATGCCCCACCGGGGGCCCGGCGATCCACACCCGGTTACCACTCGGGCCGGCCCACGGTGTTTGATGGTGGGGTGATCTGGGCATTTCTCGCGTTCACCGCGATGTCCGCGCTGTCCGCCGTCGTGGCCTTCACGCCGGTCCGCCGGGAGCCGTTCTCGGTGATTTCGTTCCTCCTGGGCGGGATCGTGGCTGAAGTGCCGGTGCACGCGGCCGTGGTCGTCCTGGCCGGCACCGTCGTGCTCGGCACCGCCGTGCATGGTCACGGGCCGGTCTGGTGGCTGTCCGGCGCCCTCGGAATCATGGCGGTCCTGTTCTCGGTCGCCCTCGGTGTAGCGGCCTACCGCTCGGCCGGACTGGTCGACGAGGCGCTGGAGTCGGCCACCGGTGGTCCCATCCGGGCCGAGGGTGTGGACCTGGCTCCTGCCTGGGCTACGTGGTGGCGGATGGTGCTGGCCATCCCGTTCCGGTTCGGTCGCGTCCGCCGTATGCGCAACATCGATTACGACGGCGACGGGCTCCACCGGCACAAGCTGGACGTGCTCGTCCGCCGGTCCCACCCGCCATCGGGGGCCCCGGTGCTGGTCTACATCCACGGCGGCGCCTGGGTCATCGGCGACAAGCGCGAGCAGGGTCTCCCGATGCTCCACGAGCTAGCCGTACGCGGCTGGGTGTGCGTCGCCATCAACTACCGCCTCAGTCCCAAGGCCACGTGGCCGGACCACATCGTCGACTGCAAGCGGGCGTTGGCCTGGGTGCGGGCCCACATCGCCGAGTACGGTGGCGACCCGTCGTTCGTGGCCCTCTCGGGCGGATCGGCCGGTGGGCACCTGTCGGCGCTGGCCGCCCTCACCCCCAACGCCCCCGAGTGGCAGCCCGGCTTCGAGGACGCCGACACCTCGGTCGACGCCTGCATCCCCTTCTACGGTGTGCACGACATGACGGGCGACCCCGAGGCCGAGGGCGCCCACGGGCACGGCCTCATGGAGCTGCTCGAGCAGAGGGTCATGAAGCTCCCCTACGTCGACAACACGCCCGTCTACGCGGCGGCGTCGCCCGACCAGCGCATCACACCGGAGGCCCCACCGTTCTTCGTGGTCCAGGGAACCAACGACACGCTGGTGCCACCGCAGGTGGGGCGCCGCTTCGCCAAGCGCCTGGGGGAGCAGTCGGAGTCGCCCGTCGCCTACCTCGAGCTGCCCCGGGCCCAGCACGCCTTCGACGTCCTCTTATCCATCCGGTCTCGCAACACGACGCTCGGGGCGGTCCGTTTCCTCGAGGGCGTCCGGGCCCGGACAGGCGCCGGGGCACCCCATTCGGCCTCGGGCCGCGCTGACTCCGGCACCGGTACTCGCTAGATTCCCACCCGACCGATGTGCCCGATCCGACCTGCAGAATCGCCGGGTCGTCTGGACACGGGGCCGAGTTTCTGACGTAGAGTCACATATCCGTTTCGGCCGGACCCTGCGTTCGGGGACCACGCCGATCGTCCGAACACAAGGGAAGATCTAGGGGGAGCCTTGCGCTCAGGAACTTGGAAGAGTCGTTCGACCGCGCTGGCACTGGTCATGGTGGTCGGTCTTGGCGCGGCGGCTTGCAGCTCCACCAGCACGGCGTCGACGACCACGACGACCGGCGGTACGTCGTCGACCACGGGGAGTACCTCCCGGTCGATCCCGGCCAGCGCCTTCTCCGACCACACGGGCGTGTCGTCGAGCGCGATCCAGATTGGCAACGTGTCGACGCTGTCACTCGGGCTCTTCAAGGGCGCCCAGGTCGGCACCCAGGCCTACGTCGACTATGTCAACTCGACGGGCGGGGTGAACGGGCGCAAGCTGGTGCTCAACAACGCCGATGACAGCTTCACCGGGGCCGGCAACAAGCAGGCGACCCAGAATGCCCTCCAGAGCGACTTGGCCTTGGTCGGGAACTTCTCGCTCGAGGACAGCTTCGGGGGCACGGTCCTGGCTGCGAACCCGGGGTTCCCCGACGTGTCCCAGATTCTGGACAACGCCACCAACAAGTTGCCCAACGTCTACAGCCCGATCCCTCTGGCCGACGGCTGGGCGTCGGGTCCAATGACGTACTACTACAACAAGTTCAAGGCTGACGCGAGCCACGCCGGGGCGTTCCTGGCCGACTCGCCCTCGGCGGCACAGACCTGGGCGGGGGAAAAGTACGTGGCCGAGAAGGAAGGGTTCAAGTTCGTGTCGGAGCAGACCTACGCCACCACCCAGACGGACTTCAACCAGCAGGTCATCGCCATGAAGAACGCCGGGGTGCGGATCATCTTCATGGACCAGATGCCCGCCAACTACGCCTCGTCCGTCTTCAAGGCCCTGGCCCAGCAGAACTTCCATCCCCAGGTCCTCCTCGGCGCGGCCACCTACTCCAGCCAACTGATCCCGCAGTCGGGCGCGGCCAACGTGAATGGCGCCTATCTGTCCCAGAACCTGGCTCTCTACCTGGGCACGGACCAGACCGCCGTGCCGGCGGTGGCCACCTTCCTGCACTGGGTCCAGGTCGCCTCCCCCGGGTTCAACCCGGACCTGTTCACCTCCTACGGCTGGCTCTCGGCCGACCTCTTCGTCCAGGGCCTCAAGAACGCCGGATCGAATCCCAGCCGGGGCTCGCTGCTCCAGGCCCTGTCCAAGGTCACGTCGTTCAACGGCAATGGCTTCAACGCCCCGTCCGACCCGGCCACCAAGACGCCGCCCAACTGCTACCTGATCGCCACCGTCACCAACGGGCAGTTCGTGCGCTCCCCGGACAACCCGCCGACCTCGGGGAGCACCGGCGGGTTCAGGTGCGACGGTTCCTACATCGTCAAGCCCGGCACCTGAGCGTCCTGAACGTCGACCAGGACTAGCGCGATGGTCCCTGGGGGGAGTTCGACGATGATGAAGAAGACGGCATGAGCAACTTTCTCCAATTCACGGTCTTCGGGGTCATGCTCGGAGCCGGCTACGCCATAGCGGCCACCGGTCTGGTGGTGACCTACACCACGTCGGGCGTCTTCAACTTCGCCCAGGGCGCGGTGGGGATGATCGCCGCCTTCGGCTACTGGGAACTGGTGTCGGCCCATCACCAGCCGACCTGGGCCGCCCTGCTCATCGTCTTGATCCTGGGAGCGTCGATCGCCGGGGCATTCGTGGAACGGGTGCTCATGCGACGGCTCCACGGCGCCTCAGCCGAGCGGCCCGTCATGGTGACCCTCGGCCTGATGGTGATCCTCACCGGTGTGGCCACGGTGGTCTGGTCTCCCACCGTGCAACGCACGGTCAACCCGCAGATCAACGGCCAGTTCCGCCTGGTCGGCATCAATATCCAGAACCAGTACGTGCTCATCATCGGGGTGGCCATCGCCGTGGCCCTCGGGCTGCGTCTGCTCTTCTACAGCAGCCGCACCGGCTACGCCCTCCGGGCCGTGGTCGACGATCCCGACCTCCTCGGCATGGCCGGCGTGTCGCCCAATCGGATGAGCCAGTACGGGTGGATCCTCGGCTTCTTCATGGCCGCCCTGTCCGGCGTACTGCTGGCCCCGACGCAGACCACCGGGATCAGCATCGAGTCCTTCACCCTGCTGGTGGTGAGCGGCTATGCGGCGGCCATCGTCGGACGGCTCAAGAACATCCCGCTCACGTTCGCGGCCGCCATCGGAATTGGCCTGGCTGAGAACTACATCACGAACTACGGCACGAACCACCTCTCGTCGAACCTCCAGACCGACGTGAACAACGCACTGCCAATGGTCTTCTTGTTCCTGGCGCTGGTGACGCTGCCGTCGGTGCGTCTCCGGGCCGTCGGACGGCTCACCTCGATGCGGGCACCGCGGGTGGCGAGCGGCCGGGAGTCCCTCATCGGAGGCGCCGGCTTCCTCATCGTCGCCGTGGTGGTGGGCCTCGCCTTCGCCAACAGCAACATCAACGGCACCACACTGGGCCGACTCGGCGGGATGGTCATGTGCCTGGCCATCGTCGGCCTGTCGCTGGTGCTGGTGACCGGCTACTCCGGGCAGGTCTCGCTCTGCCAGTTCTCCTTCATGGGTATCGGCGCATTCGTCATGGGCAAGGTGGCCGGCGGCGGCTCGCTGGTGGGACTGGTGGCCGCCACCGCGATCTGTGCCGGGATCGGTGCGCTCGTCGCGTTGCCCACCATCCGGCTGAGCGACCTCTACCTCGCCTTGGCCACGTTCGCATTCGCCGACGCAGTGGCGCAGGGCTTCTTCGCCGACGGCAATGTCTACGGTTTCGGCGGCGTCCAGATCGCCCGAATCACACTGCCGCATCTCTCATTCGGCGGCGACACCGCCGAGTTCCTACTCGTCACGGTGTTCTTCGTCCTGTCAGCCTGGCTGGTGCTGGCCATCCGGCGGAGCCTGTTCGGACGACGGCTGGTGGCGGTCAACGATTCGCCGGCGGCCTACGCCACCGTCGGCCTCAACATCGGCTTCACCAAGGTGGCCGTCTTCGCCATCGCCGCCGGCATGGCCGGTATGGCGGGAGCCCTCTACGGCACGGTCCAGGAGATTGTCGGCACCACCGACTTCGACATCTTCCCGGGCATCATCTTCGTGTTGTTCGTCACGATCTGGGGCATCCGGACGGTGTCGGGTGCCTTCCTGGCCGCTCTGACCTACGTCGCCCTCAACCAGCTCTGGCCCAGCAGTGTCGGAATCTTCGCCGGGCTCGGGGTCATTCTCATCGGTCGGGCGGCCAACGGGCTCCTCGGCATCGAGTTCCTCCACTTCCGTCTGCCGTGGGTGAAGGGCACCAGCGGTTCGGCCGGGCCAACCCCGACGCCGTCCTTCAGTGGCCTGTCCCTCGGCGGGGAGGGCTCCCGTGCCGCAAGCTGAGATGGAGACCGAACAGCCGACGGGAGCCGACGTCGACGTCCTGACCATCGAGGGGGTGGCGGTGCGCTTCGGCGGCGTGGCCGCGCTGAGCGACGCCAACCTGTCCGTCAAGGCCGGCACGGTGACCGGGCTCATCGGTCCGAACGGCGCCGGCAAGACCACCTTGTTCAACGTCATCAGCGGGCTCCAGACCCCCGACCGGGGGACGGTCATGCTCTACGAGACCGACATCACGGGAATGAAGCCCCACCGCCGGGCGCGGCTGGGCCTGGCCCGCACCTTCCAGCGTCTCGAACTGTTCGGCACCCTGTCGGCCGGTGAGAACGTGCAGGTCGGCCTGGAATCGTCGGTCAAGTGGTGGCAGTGGCGCCACGTGAAACGCTCGTTCCCCTGGATCAAGAAAGGTGTGGCTACCGTCGACGGCGTACCCGAGGGCGAGCCCACCGGTCCTGGGTCGTTCGCCGTGGTCACCGCCGACCGGCTGCTGGATGGCGTCGGACTGGGCGGCCTCGCCGACGAGCAGGCCAGCGCCATGCCCACCGGGCTCGCCCGGATGGTCGAGTTGGCCCGGGCCCTGGCGATGGCCCCGAAGATCCTTCTGCTCGACGAGCCCGGTTCCGGGCTTGACGACGCTGAGTCCCAGGCCCTGGGGGAGCTTCTGACAACCCTGGCCAAGGGCGGTATGGGCGTGCTCCTCGTCGAGCACGACATGGAGCTCGTCATGAGGATCTGCGACTACATCTACGTGCTCGACTTCGGCGACGTCATCGCCGGGGGTACCCCCGAGGAGATCCGCAAGGATCCGATGGTGCAGGCCGCCTACCTGGGGGCGGTGAGCGACGCCGACATGGAGAGTGGCCACAAGGCCCGAGATGCCGCGGCTGCCGCGGCTGTGACGGTCAAGCCCCACGACGGCGAGGCGGCCCAGGCATGAGTGACCAGTCCGCCGCCGAGCCGGCGGTCACCACCACCTCGGCCCTCCCGCCGGCCATCAGCGTGCGCGGAGTGCGCGCCTCGTACGGGCGCATCGAAGTGCTGCACGGCGTCGACCTCGAGGTGCCGGCGGGTAGCGTCTACGCCCTCCTCGGCCCCAACGGCGCCGGCAAGTCGACGCTGCTCAAGGTGATGAGCGGCCGGATGCGGACCACCGCCGGCGATGTGCGGATCGGCGACACCCCGGTCGGCAAGACCCCGGCTGAGAAGCTCGCCCGCCAGGGCGTGTGCGCCGTGCCCGAGGGCCGCGGCATCTTCCCCAACCTCACCGTGCGCGAGAACCTGCGTATCTGGACCTACCGGGGTGGGATCACCGCGAAAGAGGTCGAGGATCGCACCTTCGAGACCTTCCCGGTCCTCAAGGAGCGGCGCCGGCAGATGGCCGGCACCCTCTCGGGCGGCGAGCAGCAGATGCTCGCCATCTCGCGGGCGTTGGTGACCAATCCCCGGGTGCTCTATCTCGACGAGCTGTCGATGGGTCTCGCGCCGCTCATCGTCTCCGAGCTCTACGAGCTCGTCGGCAAGTTGGCGCGACAGGGGATGACCATCGTCCTGGTCGAACAGTTCGTGACCACTGCGCTGGCCGTGGCCGACCACGCGGCGATCATGGTCCACGGGCGGATCGAGCAGCAGGGCACCCCGGCCGAGATGGCGGACGCTGCCCTCAGCGTCTACCTGGCGTAAGCCTGCCGGTCACGTCGGCGCCAGCTCGGCCCACGGTGTCGTCCCATTCGTGCGGGCCGAGGCCGATCAGTGGAGTCAGACGGACCCGCCGAAGAGGTCCATTGTTCGGGCCATTCCGCCATCGGCGGAGATTGTCTCACCGGTGACGAAGCGTGACGCATCGGAGGCGAGGAACACAATCACGTCAGCGATGTCTTCTGGTGTGGCCCACCGACGCAGCGGCGTCTGCGCCTCGATGGTCTCCACGACGCCTGGTACTTCCTTGTTCCTGGCCCACAGGGCGGTGTCGACCACCCCGGGGGCGACCGAGTTGACCCTGATCCCGGACGGTCCGAGTTCGATGGCGAGTGATCGCGTGGCGGCATCAATGGCGCCCTTCGATGCCGCATAGGCGGCCCTTCGGGGGGTGCCGACAAGTCCGGACACCGACGAGAGATTGATGATCGACCCGGTCCCGCGTCGGATCATTGACGGAACCAGTGCGGCAATCAGCAAGAGCGGAGCCCGGACGTTGACCGCCAACATCTCGTCGATTACGTCCGCACCGGTGTCGACCGTGGCGAGTCGAGCGGCCACTGCTGCGTTGTTGACCAGGACATCGACCGTCCCGAGTGCGTCGGTCGCCTGACCGGCGACGGCCGCTGGTGCATCCGGCCGACTGAGGTCGGCCGGCAGGACCACCGGGTCGTTGGTCAGCGACTCGGCGACCACGGAGAGGTCGTCGCGGCCCCTGGCGACCAGTGCGACCCGGGCACCTGCTTGATCGAGCGCCTTCGCCGTCGCCGCACCTATCCCTCGGGATGCCCCCGTGACCAGCGCAGTGCGGCCTCGAAGTGGTGCAGAGTCCATCCGGACAGGTTCGCAGCATTTCTCGGTGGCCGTGACTCTCGACTTCCGGGCCACGGTGATGCCACTCTCCATGGCCGTCTTGGCCGACACGGCGCGCGGCATTCGACCGCCCAGTCGGTGGTGCCGCCCGGCCTACTCGTCGGCCAGCTCGACGTCGACGTCGGGTTCGTCCCCGGCCCTGGTCACCAGCTCGACCACCCCACCGGCGTCGCGCACGTCGCCCTCGGCCGCGGCCAGCGCTTCGAGCCGGGCCGGCGTGTCGGTCACCGTGAGCCGGGCCACCGGAGCCCGCATCGACCGCTTGGCCGTGGTCTTGGCCCGCCGGATCAGCCCGAGCACTTCGGCGGCCACCTCGAGCACGGCGTCGGTCGTCGGGTCCACCCCGACGGCCGCCGCAGGCCCCGGTCCGGTGTCGCCCACAGTGGGCCAGGTCGCCGAATGGATGGAGCCGGACTGCCACCATGACCACACCTCCTCGGTCACGAAGGGCAGCACCGGGGCGAGTAGGCGGAGCATGACCGAGAGCGCAGCGGCCAGTGCGGCGCGGGCCGAGGCGGTGCCGGCGTCGTCGGCCTCGCCGTAGGCGCGGGTCTTGACCAGTTCGAGGTAGTCGTCGCAGAAGGCCCAGAAGAAGGCCTCGGTGCGCTCGAGGGCCCGGGCGTAGTCGTAGGACTCGAAGGCGGTCGTGGCCTCGGTGACCACCACGGCCAGCCGACCGAGCATGGCCCGGTCGATCGGGGCGGTGACGGCGTCGAGCGGCGGCACCACCGTCGTGCCGCCCTCGTCGGTGAGTCGCCCGAGCGCGAACCGCGAAGCATTGAGCACTTTCATGGCCAGCCGCCGGCCGACCTTCATCTGGCCCTCGTCGACCGCGGTGTCGGTACCGGGCCGGCCGCTTGCCGCCCAGTACCGCACGGCGTCGGCGCCGTGCTGCTCGAGCAGCGGCAGCGGGGTCACCACGTTCCCCTTCGACTTGGACATCTTCTTCCGGTCCGGGTCGAGTACCCAGCCGCTGACGGCCACGTCCGACCACGGCAGCACCCCGTGCTCCAACTCGGAGCGGACCACCGTCGAGAACAGCCAGGTGCGGATGATGTCGTGGGCCTGGGGTCGCAGGTCCATCGGGAAGACCCGGGCGAAGAGGTCGGGATCGTCCTCCCACCCACTGGCAATCTGTGGGGTGAGCGACGAGGTGGCCCAGGTGTCCATGACGTCGGGGTCGCCGGCAAAGCCGCCGGGCACGCCGCGCTGGTCGGACGTGTAGCCATCGGGCACGTCGGTCGACGGGTCGACGGGCAGGTGGTCCTCGTCGGGCAGGATCGGGGCGTCGTAGTCGACGTCGCCTTCGGCACCGACCGGGTACCAGACCGGCAGGGGCACGCCGAAGAACCGCTGGCGGCTGATATTCCAATCGCTCGTCAAGCCCTCCACCCACGCCCGGTAGCGGTGGGCCATGTACGGCGGGTGCCAAGCCAGCTCCTCGCCTCGGGCCAGGAGAGCCTCACGGTGGGGGAGGGTCTCGACGAACCACTGCCGGGACGACACGATCTCGAGGGGGCGGTCGCCCTTTTCGAAGAACTTGACCGGGTGGGTGATGGGACGGGGCTCGCCGATCAGGTCGCCGGACTCGGTCAGCAGCTCGACGATGCGGGTCTGGGCCTGCTTCACCGACTTGGCGACCAGCTGCCCGTAGGCGGCATCGGCCGCCGCCGGGTCGTCGGACTCCCACCCCTCGGTGCCGAACTCGACCGGGAGCAGGCGACCGTCGCGACCGACCACCGTCCGGGTAGGGAGGGCGAGCTCGCGCCACCAGACCACGTCGGTGGTGTCGCCGAAGGTGCAGATCATGGCGATTCCCGAGCCTTTCTCGGGGTTGGCCAGCTCGTGGGCCACGACCGGGACACGAACGCCGAAGAGGGGGGTGGAGACCGACGTGCCGAACAGGGGTCGGTAGCGCTCGTCGTCGGGGTGGGCGACCAGGGCCACACACGCCGGCAACAGCTCAGGCCGGGTGGTCTCGATCTCCACATCACCCTCGGCATCGACCCGGGGGAACCGCAGCCGGTGGTAGGCGCCGGGACGCTCACGGTCCTCGAGCTCGGCCTGGCTGACCGCGGTGCGGAAGTCGACGTCCCACAGGGTGGGGGCGGTGCGCTGGACGACCTGGCCACGCCGGGCCAGACGTAGGAAGCCCCGCTGGGATGCCCGCTGGGCCCGCTCGCCGATGGTGGCGTAGGTGCGTGACCAGTCGACGGACAGACCCAGGGTCCGCCACAGGTGCTCGAAGACCTGCTCGTCCTCGGTGGTGAGCTGGTGGCAGAGGGCCACGAAGTTGGGCCGGGAGATGGCCACGGGGTCCTTCGGCGGCTCTGTCGGTGGGACGTAGTCCGGGTCGTAGGGGAGGCTCGGATCGCACCGCACCCCGAAGTAGTTCTGCACCCGGCGCTCGGTGGGGAGGCCGTTGTCGTCCCAGCCCATGGGGTAGAAGACCTGGCGGCCGCGCATCCGTTGGAACCGGGCCACCGCGTCGGTGTGGGTGTACGAGAACACATGGCCGATGTGGAGCGAACCAGAGACCGTGGGCGGCGGCGTGTCAATCGAGAACACCTGGTCCCGGGTGGCTGATGCGTCGAAGGCGTAGATGCCGTCGGCTTCCCACCGGGCCGACCAGGTCGCCTCGAGGCCCTCGAGTCCGGGCTTGTCGGGGATGACCCGACCGGTGCCTGCGTGGCTGGCGGGTCCGTTCGTCTGCTCCGGCATGATCGGGTTACCGTACCCTGCGTGCTCACGCTCCACGACACCGCGACCGGCCAGGTGGCCCCACTCCGGCTGCGGGAGCCCGGCAAGGTCTCCCTCTACGTGTGCGGTTTGACGGTCGACGGCGAACCCCACCTCGGGCACGGGCGGTTCACCCTGGTGTTCGATGTGCTCCGCCGGTACCTGCTCTTCAGCGGGCTGGAGGTGAACTACGTCTCGAACATCACCGACATCGAGGACAAGATCATCGAGCGGGCGGCGGCCGAGGGCGTCCCCATCGACGAGTTCACGGCGGCCAACGAGGCCCTGTGGTGGGAGATGGTCGATGCCCTCGGGGTGCTCCGGCCCGACGTGACGCCCCATGCCACCGCCTACGTCGACCGGATGATCGACCTCGTCGCCGACCTGGTGGGTCGAGGCGTGGCCTACGAGACGACCACCGGGGTGTACCTGTCGGTGCTCGACGTCCCCGGCTACGGGCTGCTGGCCCGCCAGCCCCTCGACTCGTTGAGGGCCGGAGCAAGGATCGAGGCCGACGAGGAGAAGCGGTCGCCCCTCGATTTCGTCCTGTGGAAGAAGGCCAAGCCGGGAGAGCCGAGCTGGGACGCCCCGTGGGGTGCCGGCCGGCCCGGGTGGCACACCGAGTGCGTGGTGATGTCCCTCGACCTCCTCGGCGAGGGGTTCGAGTTGCACGGCGGCGGGCAGGATCTGATGTTCCCCCATCACGAGAACGAGCGGGCCCAGGCGGTGGCCGACGGCAAGGAGTTCGCCCGCCACTGGATGCACAACGGCTGGGTGACCGTCGGCGGGGAGAAGATGTCCAAGTCACTCGGCAACTTCACCTCATTGGCCGACCTTCTGGCCCGCAGCGACGCCCGCGCCTACCGGCTGCTGGTGCTGCGCTCCCACTACCGGTCGCCCATCGAGGTGACCCCCGAGACCATCGCCCAGGCCGAGGCCGGACTGGCCCGACTCGACGAGATGGCCCGGCGGTTCTCCCTCGCTGACCCGTTGGCCGACGGACCGCTCGTCGGGCCGGCGTCACCGTCCGGCCCCGTCGAGGAGGAGGCGGTGGCCGCGTTCGTGGCCGCCATGGACGGTGACCTCGACACCCCCGGGGCACTGGCCACCGTGTTCGAGCTGGCCCGGCGGGCCAACGCCGCAGCCGACGCCGCCGACGACGAGGCCGCGGGCACCGCGGCCCGCACCGCCGCACTGCTGGCCGGTGCCCTCGGCCTCCGGCTCGGTGGCGGTGCCGGAGCCGAGGTCGACGACGCGGCGGCCGACCTGGTCGCCCGGCGCGACGAGGCCCGGGCCGCGCGGGACTGGGCCCGAGCCGACGCCCTGCGGGCCGATCTCGAGGCTGCCGGTTGGCTGGTCGAGGACAGCGCCTCGGGGACCCGCATCCGTCGCCGGTAGGGCACACTCCGGTGGTCCGGGCGACACATCTGTTGCCGGTCGTGAACGCCGTGTGAACACACCCGTTTCGGGCCAATTCTCGGGGAGTGCGGCGAGGCGCGACTGCTAGCGTTTTCTGTGTCGGAGAGGCCCCGTCGGTCGGCGGCGGTCGGCCCGTCCCCAGCGGGGACGGTCGGCCCCGAAGTCGGTGGGAGCTCACTGAGCACCATGCAGGTGGAGGAAAGGGGAACGCCGCCGTGGCTTCCGGAACAGTGAAGTGGTTCAACGCGGAGAAGGGCTTCGGCTTCATCTCCCAGCCGGACGGGGGTGCCGACGTGTTCGTGCACCACACCGCCATCCAGATGAACGGATTCCGCTCCCTCGAGGAGGGTCAGGCCGTTGAGTTCGACCTGCAGGAGGGCCCGAAGGGCCTCCAGGCCGTCGACGTGCGCCCCGTTCCGGTTTAGACCCCGCACCTGCACCGGGCCCGGCGCTGCCGGGCCTGTCCCGCCCACTCCGTGGTCGCGGTCGTCACCATGGCGGGCCTCGGTCAGTCGCCCCTGCCTGCGGGCGGTGGCACGACCCGGTAGGGGGGTGGTTGCCACTTGTGCACGATCTTGGTTACTATTGAGTAACTAGCAACGACCCGCCGGCGACGGCGAGCGTGCGGCCAGGCCGCCGACACCGGTCGATGACGTGCATGAGGGGCCCACGGGCCAGAACGGAGCAGTGCACCATGTCTGAATTCTCCCTGGACCTCGACGAGGATCAGCTGCAACTCCAGAAGTGGGTCCACGACTTCTCGGAGAACGTGGTCCGCCCCGCAGGCCACGAGTGGGACGAGCGCGAAGAGACTCCCTGGCCGATCATCCAGGAGGCGGCCAACATCGGCCTCTACTCGTTCGAGTTCGTCGCCAACGCCTTCCTGGACAAGAGCGGGCTGCTCATGCCCATTGCCGCCGAGGAGCTGGCCTGGGGCGACGCCGGCATTGCCCTGGCCATCCTGGGCAGCACCCTGGGCCTGGCGGGCATCGCTGGCAACGGCACCCCCGAGCAGCTGATGGAGTGGGGCCCGCAGTGCTTCGGCACCCCCGAGAAGATCCAGACGGCCGCCTTTGCGGTGTCCGAGGCCGATGCCGGCTCCGATGTCTCGTCGCTGCGGACCCGCGCCGTCTACGACGAGGCCAAGGACGAATGGGTGCTGAACGGCACCAAGACATGGATCACCAACGGTGGCATCGCCGATATCCATGTCGTGGTGGCCTCGGTCGAGCCCGAGCTCGGGTCCCGCGGCCAGGCCAGCTTCATCGTGCCGCCCAACACCCCCGGGATCTCCCAGGGCCAGAAGTTCCTGAAGATGGGCATCCGCGCATCCCATACCGCCGAGGTCATCCTCGACGACTGCCGGGTGCCGGGCCACTGCCTGCTGGGTGGCAAGGACAAGCTCGACGAGAAGATCGCCCGGGCCAAGGAAGGCAAGAAGAGCGGTTCCCATGCAGCCATGAAGACCTTCGAGGGCTCCCGCCCGACGGTCGGCGCCCAGGCCCTCGGCATCGCCCGGGCCGCCTACGAGTACTCGCTCGACTACGCCAAGGAGCGCAAGGCCTTCGGTCGGGCCATCATCGAGAATCAGGCCATCGCCTTCAAGCTGGCCGACATGAAGACCCGCATCGACGCCTCCCGCCTGCTCGTGTGGCGGGCCTCGTGGATGGGTGCCAACGGCAAGGAGTTCACGTCGGGTGAGGGCTCGATGTCGAAGCTCTACGCCGGTGAGACCGCCGTCTACGTGACCGAGGAGGCCATCCAGATCCTGGGCGGCTACGGCTACGTGCGCGACTACCCGGTCGAGCGCTGGCACCGCGACTCGAAGATCTTCACCATCTTCGAGGGCACCAGCGAGATCCAACGCCTGATCATCAGCCGGGCCATCTCCGGCGTTCACATCAAGTAGCGGACCCGGGCAGGGCGTCGGCTGTCCCCGCTCCGGGGACCGGCCCACCCGCCCGACACCCCATGACGCCGATCCATCCCGAACCGCGCCGCGGTGGCCCCGTCCTCGTGACCCTCTGCACCGGCAACGCGGCTCGCTCGGTGATGGCCGGGGCCATATTGTGCGACGGGCCGCTGCCCGTCGTCACGGCCGGGACCCATGTGATCGAGGGACAGCCGATGAGTAGGCGCACCCGGGCCGCGCTCGAGGCGGTGGGCCGCAACGCCGACGGCCACCGCAGCCATCAGGTCACCGGGGCCGACATCGATGATTCCGTGCTGATCCTGGCCATGGCCGCCGAGCACGTGGCCTACATCCGCCGCAAGCACCCTGACGCCGCTCGCCGGACGGCATCGATCAAACGGCTGGTCCGTGACCTGCCGCCCGGGCCGACGCCCCTGGTCGGCCGACTTGCTGCGCTGCGGCTCGATGAGGTGGAGCTCGGGTCGTGGGAGGACGTGGAGGACCCGGCCGGGGGCGAGGACGCCGACTACGTCTCGTGCGCCGAGGAGCTGGCCGACCTGTGCGTCCGGCTTCTACCCCTGCTCGACTAACGGCCCCCTCCTGACGACAGGGGCCTGACGACACCGGCCTGACGTCGCGGGTCGCCTTCGGGCAGTGCCGACTTGGTAGCGTCGCCTGGTGGGCGCGGACACGTCTCCTCGGTCTTCCGATGGGCCACCATCGACGCCGACCCGACGGCGGTCGCGGGACTGGTGGGAGCGACACGACCCCGGTCTGCGGGCCACCAAGCGCTCGGCCCGGGCAGCACTGCTCGTCCCAGGCGTCTTCGCCATCGCAGTGTTCGGCGTGGGCAACGCCCAGACATCCCTCTTCGCCGTATTCGGATCGCTTGCACTTCTCCTGTTCGTTGACTTCGCCGGACCGGCGCCGGCCCGGCTCCGGGCCTACCTCGGATTGTGGATCGTCAGTGCCGTCCTCATCGCGGTGGCCACGTTGTGCTCGACCCATGTTGTCCTGGCAGCAGTGGCCATGGCCCTGGTCGGGTTCGTCGTCCTGTTTGCCGGCATCGTCAGTCCTCGGGCTGTCACCGGGTCGACCGCCGTCCTGTTGACCTTCGTGCTACCTGTCGCCGTGCCGGCGGGTGGCTCGGCGATCCCGGACCGGCTGCTCGGGTGGGCGCTGGCCGGTGTCATCTGCATCCCGGCCGCGCTCCTGGTGTGGACCGAGCGGTGGCACGATCAGCTCCGGGCCCGCCTGGCCGACGCGGCGGACGCCGTGGCTGAGCAGCTGAACGCCTTGGCCACAGCCGGCGACACCGATGACGCCAGGGTCCGGATGGATCACACGCTCGAAGAACTCCGGGCCCAGTACGAGGCCACTCCCTATCGGCCGACGGGGGCCGGGCCCACTGACGTCGCCCTGACAAACTTGGTCTCGCAACTCGAATGGGTCGGTGCCAGGGTCCGGGACATCCGTCCGGCGGCGACCCCGACGGTTCGGCCTTGCTGGCGAGCTGCGCCGATCGGCTGATCGCGGCCCGCGAGGCCGCCACCGATGCCGCCGTCGCCGATCTGGCGGGCGGGGCCGGGGCCCACGCGCCACCCGTGCCGGAGTCCGGGGGCACCGACACGGTGTCGTCGATCCGGGACATCGACCCCGGCTTTCCGGTCCGGATGGTGGCCTTCGCCGTCGAACAGCTGACCGACGTGGCCCTCGATGCCCTGGGTGCCCGGCGCCACGACGCACCGCTTCCCGACCGATTGTCGTCGACCGTGCGCTCATACACCCGCGTGGCCGCCGGGCACCTCACCCCGCGATCGGTCTGGTTCCGCAACAGCCTCCGAGGCGCGGTGGCGCTCGCCATTGCCGTGGCGGTGGCCGAGGCCACCACCGTGCAGCACGGGTTCTGGGTCGTGCTCGGCACCTTGTCCGTCCTGCGGTCGAATGTGTTGGGCACCGGGTCGACCGCGGTGCGGGCGGTGGCGGGCACCGCCCTCGGCTTCGTCCTCGGGTCCGCGATCCTGGTGGCGCTCACTACCCACGACACGTACCTGTGGGCCGTCCTACCGGTTGCCGTCCTGGTGGCCGGCATCGCCCCTTCGGCCATCTCCTTCACCGCCGGTCAGGCAGGCTTCACCGTGATGGTGGTCGTGGTCTTCAACATCATCGACCCTGTCGGGTCGTCCGTCGGCCTGGTGCGTGTCGAGGACGTGGCCATCGGGACTGCGGTGAGCGTGGTGGTCGGGTTGCTGTTCTGGCCCAGGGGCGCCGCTGCCGAGCTCGCAAGGACACTCGTACAGGGCTATGAGGCGGCCACCGGCTGGTTGGTCGCCGCCATCGATGACGTTGGTCGGGAAGGCCCGGTCGGCGACGGATCGCCCGACCGGAGACGGTCGACGGTCGCGGCCCAGCGACTGGACGACGCCTACCGGGAGTTCCTGTCGGAGCGGGGCGCCAAGCAGGTGCCCCTGGCGGTGGTGACCCACCTACTCACCGGGTGCGCGGCGATCCGTCTGTCGGCGCGGACACTCGAGCACCTCCCTGTCCTCGCCGCGCCGGGCGCCGCGCCGCCCATCCCCGAGGTCGTGGAGGCCCGGGCGACAGTTACGGCGTCATGCCGGTCGATGGAATTGTGGTTCTGCGGGGTGGCCGGGAGCCTCGGCGACAAGTCGCTCGTGGTAGCGGCCCCGGAACCCACCGACCCGCGGCTGCACCGCGAGCTGCTCGAGGCGTGGTCGGCCGTGTGGCGAGCCGGGCGACGCGAAGGGGTGTTCGCCGTCCTGCGCCTTCTGTGGGTCGAGGAGCGCCTGGACGACCTCCGCCAACTGCAGACCGAGCTGGCCAGCACCGCGCCGGAACTCTTCTGAGCACCCGCCGGCCATGGTGCCGGGCACCACTACCCGCTGGGCCAGGTCACAATGCGAGCCGCATCGCCACCCGAGGTCCCATGGCGTCGAGTCCGCTGTCCCGCTCGTGGCTGCGGACGGCGTCGAGCCCGGGGGGCAGGTCGGTGACCACCTCGAACCCGACCCGCTGGTAGAACGGCGCGTTCCACGGCACGTCCCGGAACGTCGCCAACGTGACCCCCGACAGCGCTTGGCGGCGCGCCCATCGGATCGCCTCGTCGAGCAGGTCGCGGCCGATGCCATGACCGCCCCGTTCGGGCACCACAGACAGCTGGTCGATATGGGCCTCGTCATCGATCAGCAGCACGCTCACGAAGCCCACCGCCGGGACACCGGCGGCGAAGACGACCGCGGCACCGGTCAGTCGATCGTGGTCGTCATCGGGGAACGGGCCGATCCCGACCTGGGCCATGAGCTTGTCGGACTCCCGTTCGACCCACCGGAGGCGTTCGAACTCGGCGGACACCGCCGGCCGCACGACAGCGGGTGCTTCGCCGTTCCCGTCGGTCACCGGGTGCGACGCCCGCCGCCGTTACCGGGTGGCGCGCTCGGCCATCCGCGGATGGCGCTTGGACAGGTCGGCGCACTCCTCGCACACCGACTCGGGGATGACCCCGAACCGCATCAGGATGGAGAAGGCCTTGCAGCCCAGGCAGATCCCGAAGGCCGCCTCCAAGAAGGCGGCGCAGGCCAGCAGGGCCACGACCACCCAGGCGGCGGTGGTCAGGCCGAACCCGAAGGACAGCACGAGGGCGGTGGTCGAGAAGACCACGCCAACGCCCTGGGCGAAACGCTTGGGGGCCCCCGGAACGGTCTTCGGGGGCCGGCCCAGCCACGGGACGACCACCCGGGAGGCGAGGAGGGCCAGCGGGCTGAAGCGGGGGCCGGCCAGCACCCGTGCCCAGAACCCGTAGGTGAGGGGGATCAGGATCCAGGGCTGGTCGAACGCGATGGCCGCCACGCACATGATGAAGACCCCGGTGGCCACGGCGCGGCCGACATTGTCGTTGACGGGGTTGGGGTACGTGAACACACCAATAGGTTACCTGTCGGGTCGGGAATCGGCCACGCGATACGGCCGGAGCCAGACAGGTCGACTGGCGCAGGGCGACCCGCTCGTACATCCGTACAGGAGCACCGCTCCGAATAGGGTCTGTGCCGATGGACCTGGAACAAGCCAGCGACGCCAGCCTGGTGGTTGCCGTCGCTCGTTGGCACGAACCCGCCCTGACCGAGGTGTACCGCCGCCACGGCGGCGCCGTCCACGCCCTGGCCCGCCGGATCCTGCGCTCCGAACCTCCGGCCGAGGAAGTCACCCAGGAGGTCTTCCTCGACCTCTGGCGGATGCCCGAGAAGTTCGACGCCCGGCGCGGCACCCTGCGCTCGTTCCTCCTGGCCCGAACCCATGGCAAGTCCGTCGACGTGGTGCGCTCCGAGGAGGCGCGCAAACGCCGTGAGGAACGGACCACCCGCGAGGCGGCCACCGCCTCCTACGACATCGACCACGAGGTGTGGGACATGACGGTGGCCGACCAGGTCAAGGACGCCCTCGGTGCCCTGCCCGACGAGTTGCGCCGGCCCATCGAGCTCGCCTACTTCGGTGGGCGCACGTACCAGGAGGTGGCGGTCATGCTCGACCAGCCCGAGAGCACGGTGAAAAGCCGGATCCGCTCGAGCCTCGGCCGCCTGCGGGTCAACCTGATCGAACGGGGCATCGAACCGGCAGGAGCGGGCCTGTGGCGACCCCGACCCCCCTCACCCACGCCGAGATCGAGGAGCTACTCGGCGCCTACGCCCTTGACGCCGTCGACCGCGAGACGGCCGCCGCCATCGGGGAGCACCTCGATGGGTGCATCCGCTGCGCGGCCGAGGTGGCCCAGCACCACGACGTGGCCGGCTTGCTCGCCAATTCGGGAGGCGCCCCGTCCGCCGCGGTGTGGGATGGGATCGCCGGCCGGCTCGGCGGTACCTCGGACGAGTCGTGGGACCGGCTCGCCGCCCGGCTCGAGGTGCCCGACGGGGGCTCATCGGAGCGTGACCCGACGCCCGGAGACCCCGGGCGTACTTCGGGCCCTTCGTCCGGCGACGTGGTGCCCCTCGACCAGTCCCGCCGACGGTCGCGCCTGGTGACAGCCGGGGCAGGCCTGGCGGCTGCGGCCGCCGCCGTCATCGCGCTCACCCTCGGCGTGCAGGTCAACCACCTCCACCACCAGGTGAGCGCCCTCCAGGCCTCGCCGCAACTCTCGGCGGCCGAGCGGGCCGCCCTGGCCGCCCCTGGCACCAGGAGGATCCCGCTGGTCGGACCGACCCGTACCGGTCCGGGCGCCACCCCGGCCACCATCGTCCTCACCGCGGCCGGCACCGGGTTCGTCATCGACGACAGGAACGGCGGCCTGGCCGCGCTGCCTTCGGACCGGACCTACCAGCTGTGGGGCGTCGTCGGCTCCAAGACCATCTCGCTGGGACTGCTCGGCCCCCGTCCGGGCATCGTGCCCTTCAGCGTCGCCGGGTCACCCGGGGTGTCGGCGTTCGCCATCACCGACGAGGTGGCGAGTGGCGTGGTGACGTCGGCCAACCAGCCCGTCGCCGTGGGCACCGTCCAAGTCTGACGATGCCCAGATTCGGTCAGATGCGGTGGACCTGGCGGAGTCCGGCCCACGCGAAGTCGGCCAACTGGGCGGCCAACCGGTCCGCCTCGGCGGTCCGGTCGGGCTGACCGTCGGACGTGTCCCCCCCGTGGGCGTCCAGCCAGTGGCGACTGGCCCCCTCGGCCATGCCGACCACGGCGTGAGCCAACAGCAACCGGTGGTCGGCGTCGAGGCCGGCGTCGATGAGCGGGTCGATGGCCTGGGCGATGGCCTCTTCGACGCGCACGAGGGCGGCGCCCAGCTCGGCGTCGTCGGGGGCGTCCCGGCCGTAGAGCAGGCGGAAGGCCAGTTCGTTGTCGACCATCAGTTCGAAGTATCCGGCGAAGCCGAGCTCCACCTGCTGGCGCGGACCGACGGCAGCCGCAGTGGACTGGACGATCCGGTCGATCAACAGCTGGGAGACGACGTCGAGCAGCTCCAGGTACAGGGCGCGCTTCGAGTCGAAGTGCTGGTAGACGAGGGGCTTCGTCACGCCGGCCGCCTCGGCGATGTCGTCCATGGTGGTGGCCGAGTAGCCGTGCTCCGCGAACAGGGTCAGTGCCACGTCGAAGAGTTGCCGTCGTCGGGCGTCCGCGGTCAGCCGGCGGGCCGGCCGGACGTCCGGTCCCGCACCCGGGTCGTCGTGTCCCGTGGTGGCGGTGGTCGACATGGCGGTCATGGTAGCCCCCGGGGCCGATTGGCCCCGTGTACTGGGCCTTCCAGTCCTGACCACTCGGACCGGACCCAGGTGATCGGGGCGGCCCGGTCTCACCACGAAGGCAGGGCCGCCTCGATCCGGTCGGCCAGGTCGTCAATGGAGAAGTGGGCCCGGGCCACCGCCAGGTTCCGCTCCAAGAGATCCGGTTCGGGGGTGGTGAGCCAGGCATCGAGCTTGGCCATGGCCTCGAGCGGGAACCACTCGAAACCGAAGGCGGCCAGCTCGTCGGCCACCGGATACGGGCCGATGACCAACGGGCGGCGGTGGGTCACCGACTCGAGACTCGGGTTGCCGAATCCCTCCCAGGTGGACGGGAGGGCTACGACGTCGCAGGCGTCGTAGGCGTCGTCGACGTCCATCGTCCCACCCGACCCGGTTCCGCAGGTGATGTCCGGAACGCCGCGCACGACCGGGCACGGTGCCGCGGCTACGAGGCGCTCGAGCTCGGGCCCGTAGCCGTCCTCGGCCGGACCGAGCAGCCAGTAGGTGGCGTCGAGGTTGGCGGCCGACGTCATGCCGCCGCTCACGTTCTTGCGGGCCAGTGCCCGGGTCGGCTGGAGGACCAGGCGGTCATCGGGCCCGATCCCGAGAGCCGCGCGGACCGCCGCGCCCGCCGTGCCGCGGGTCGGGAACGACCCGGCAGCATCCCCATCGGGGCCGGGCACGGCGAACGAGTTGTAGATCGTGCGGGCACCGATGCCCCGGCGCGTGAGCTCCCGCCGGCTCCGTTCGTTGATGGTGACGTGTCGCCACCGAGGGTCTTCGGGTGGACCGGGGTGATCGTGGAACATGGGCCGCTGCCAGGGGAGATCGTGGTGGTGGAGAACGGCGGGACGCCCGGACAGGGCCCGGGCCACCACGTCCCAGGCCGGCTGGTTGAGGGGCAGTGAGAGGAGGTTCTCGACCACCACCACGTCGGCACGGGCCAGAGCCCCGTCGATCTCGGTGCGGGTCGGTGCCTCGTCCGCGTCGATGGCGAGTCCCGGCAGAGTCACGTCGACCTGGCCCGTGCCGGCCACCGTGTAGGTGTCGAATCCCAACCCGTCGAGGGCACGCCGCCATTTGGCAGCCTCGACGGCCACGCCGTCGGAGCCCCCGAGGCGGAAGGAGAGATGGGCGACCGTGGCGATAGCGTCACCGTACCGGCGTGGCCCGCCGAAGCGACCGCCCGGTGCTGCTCGCGGTACCGTCGGTGCGTGCCCGACCATGCCCCCTCGAGTCCGGAACCGACCGACGACCTGCTGGCCGTCCGCGACGGCCCGGTTCTGACCTTGACCATCAATCGCCCGGAGCGTCGCAACGCCATGACCTGGGACGTCATCGCCGGACTTCGCCGGGAGCTGGCCCGGGCCAAGATCGACCCCGCCGTCCGGGTGGTGGTCCTGACCGGGGCCGGCGACCGGGCCTTCTGCGCCGGCGCCGACCTGTCGGGCATGGTGCCGAAGGATCCTGGCGGGACGTCCGACGAGTACTTCGACCACCACCTGGCACGGGGCTGGTTGGCCCAGCTGTTCGAGGAGATGTGGGCACTCGGCAAGCCGACGATCGCCCGGGTCCAGGGGTGGGCCATGGCCGGCGGGTTCGGCCTCGCCCTGGCCTGCGACATGGTCATCGCCTCGGAGAGCGCCCGCTTCGGGGCGCCCGAGCTCAACGTGGGCCTGTGGCCCTACATGGTGACCGTCTCGCTGCTGCGCTCGATGCCGCCGAAGAAGGCCCTGGAGCTGATGTTGACCAGCCGGGTGGTGGACGCCGAAGAGGCCGACCGCATCGGCTTCGTCACCCGGGTGGTGCCCGACACCGAGCTGGACGCCGCCGTGGCCGAACTGGTCGCCGTCCTGGCCTCCAAGCCCCCCGGGGTGACAAAGCTGGGTCGCGATTCGTTCTACGCTGTGGTCGACTCAGCGGCCTCCGAGGCCCTGCCCTACCTCCACGCCATGCTGACGGTCACCAGTCAGACGGCTGAGGCCAGGGAGGGGATCACCGCATTCGCGGAGAAGCGCCCTCCGTCGTGGCAGCTGGCGGCGGACGGCGGCACGGCCTGACCAGACACCTGTACCCACTCACCAGATCCTGAGGAGCACCCACAGCATGGCGAAACGAGCACTGATCACCGGCGTCACCGGTCAGGACGGCTCCTACCTGGCGGAGTTCCTGCTCGGCCAGGGCTACGAGGTGTGCGGGATGGTGCGGCGCTCGAGCACCATCAACTTCGAGCGGATCGCCCATATTCAGGACAAGATCACCCTGGTGGCCGGCGACCTGCTCGACGAGGTGTCGATGATCAACATCTTGAAGGAGAACCGGCCCGAGGAGGTCTACAACCTGGCCGCCCAGTCCTTCGTGCAGACCTCGTGGAACCAGCCGGTGCTGACCGGTGAGACCACCGCACTCGGGGTGACCCGGGTGCTCGACGCCATCCGCACCGTGGACCCGGAGATCCGCTTCTACCAGGCCAGCTCCTCGGAGATGTTCGGGAAGGTCCAGGAGGTTCCCCAGGTGGAGACCACCCCCTTCTACCCCCGCAGCCCCTACGGCGTGGCGAAGGTCTACGGCCACTGGATCACTGTCAACTATCGCGAGAGCTACGACCTGCACGCCTCGTCGGGCATCTTGTTCAACCACGAGTCCCCCCGTCGCGGGCTCGAGTTCGTCACCCGCAAGGTGACCCACGGCGTGGCCCGCATCGCGGCGGGCATCGACAAGAACCTGGCGCTCGGGAACCTCGATGCCCAACGCGACTGGGGTTTTGCCGCCGACTACGTCCGGGCCATGTGGTTGATGCTGCAGCAGGACCAGCCGGACGACTTCGTGGTCGCTACCGGCGAGACCCACTCGGTCAAGGAGCTGGTCGAGCTGTCATTCGCGGCCGCCGGCCTCGACTGGGAGAAGTACGTGGTCATCGACGAGCGCTTCCTCCGCCCGGCCGAGGTCGACCTGCTGGTGGGCGATCCGGCCAAGGCTGAGAAGACCCTCGGCTGGCACCGCGACGTCGAGTTCGCCGAGCTGGTCCAGATGATGGTCGAGGCCGACCTGGCCCTGGTGAAGAGCCAGCAGGCGTAGCGGTTGGTCATGACCGGCACGGTGGCGCTCCACGCCGACCCCCTCGGTCTCCTCGTCGCCTTCGGCGCCGGGATGCTCTCGTTCCTGTCGCCGTGCGTGCTGCCGTTGGTACCGGCGTACCTGTCGATGGTCTCGGGGTTGTCGGCGGCCGAATTGTCGGCCCTCGGGGGCGCACCGGCGCCTGCGCCCGTCCCGGTGGCGGTCGGAGTCGGAGGTGTGGGCGACGGCGTCGGTCCGATGGGCGCGGTCGTTGACGTGGAGGAGGACGCCGCCCCGCCGGTTACGACGGGTCCAGCTCCGGCCGAGCTGAACATCCAACGCAGCCGGCTGCTCCGGGGCATCCTGGCCTTCATCGCCGGGTTCACCGTGGTGTTCACCGTCCTGGGCGCCTCGGCCTCGTCGGTCGGCCGCCTCTTCCTCACCCACCAACACGCCCTCGAGGTGGTCTCGGGTCTCCTCATCGTCCTGTTCGGCGCCGTCCTTGTTGCCATGGCCTCCGGCGTGACCATGCCCATGGCACTGGCCGGCGAGAAGCGGTTCGTCGTCCGGCCTTCCGTGCTCGGTCTCTGGGCCCCGCCGGTCATGGGGATGGCCTTCGCCTTCGCCTGGACCCCGTGCATCGGTCCGGTGCTCGGGAGTGTCCTGGCCCTGGCGGCCGGCACGGGAGGCTCGGCTACGGGTGGAATCGCCCTTCTGCTGGCCTACTCCCTCGGTCTCGGGGTCCCGTTCCTCCTCAGCGGCCTGGCCTTTGGCCGGATGACCGATCTACTGGCCCGGGTCAAGGGCCGGCTGCGCATCGTCGACCTGGTGGGCGGGGCGATCCTGATCGCCTTCGGGCTGCTGCTCCTGACCGGCAATGTGGACCTTCTCTCGGCCCACATCTCCACCTGGTTGCGCGACTTGCACCTGAGCCGGCTGTCCAGCAGCTGAGGCCCCGTTCCGGCGCCCGGCCGAGGGCCCGTGCCCCGTCTGGCTAGCGGCTGCCCGCCCCCGTAGCATTGACGCCAAGCCCATGGCCCCCGTAGCTCTCCCCTCCTCTGCAGTCTCCCTCCGCGACGCGGTCGCGCTCTCGGGTCGGTTCCCGCTCCTGGCCGGGATCGATCTCGAAGTTGCCGTGGGCGAGACCGTCCTGGTGGAGGGCCCGAACGGTGCCGGCAAGACCAGCCTGCTGCGGGTATGCGCCGGCCTGGTGCCCCTGGCCTCGGGGCACTTGTCGGTGTTGGGCCTCGATCCGTCCCGGAACCGGACGGTGGTCCGCCGTCGGGTGGGCCTGCTGTCCCACGCCTCCCACCTCTACGACGACCTGACCGTCCGTGAGAACGTGCGGTTCGCGGTGCGGGCGGCCGGAGGCGATGTGTCCCGGATCGATCCGGCCTGCGAGCGGTGGGACCTGGTCGGGCGGTTGGCCAAAACCTCGGCCGGCAAGCTCTCGGCCGGCCAGCGTCGGCGTGTGGCCCTCGCCGTCCTCACCGCCCGGTGGCCCGAGCTGTGGTTGCTCGACGAGCCCCACGCCGGTCTCGACGCTTCGGCGCGTACCCTGCTCGACCGGGCCGTCCTCGAGGCGGCCGCCGTGGGGGTGACCGTCATCATCGCCAGCCATGAGTCGGGCCCTGTCGAAGACCTGGCCTCGCGTGCCGTCACGGTGACCGGCGGTCGTGTGACGGCCGAGCGTTCGCTGCACGGGGTCGGTGGTGGCAGCACCCAGCCGGCACTGGGTACCGATGTGCAGATCGCCGACGTGCACGTCGGCCACGTGAAGGAGGCACGGGTGGCCCATGTGGCGTGACGCCGCCCTGATCGCCGGCAAGGACCTCCGTATCGAGGGGCGCTCCCGGGTGGCGCTGTCCCAGGTCGCGCCGTTCGGGATCGTGGCCCTGGTCCTCTTCGCCTTCGCTCTCGGCCCGGACCGCCAGGTGATGGCCAAGGGCGCCCCCGGCCTCTTCTGGGTTGCCGTCCTGTTCTGCACGGTGCTGGCCATCCAGCGCAGCGTTTCGGTGGAGTCCTCCGACGGCGCCAGCGACGGGCTCCGCCTTTCGGGCATCGACCCGGCCGGCCTCTACCTGGGCAAGGCGGTGGCGGTGGCCGCCCAACTGATCGTCCTCGAGGCGCTCCTGGCCGCCGGCGTGGTCCTCCTCTACGGCGCCCGGATCGCAGTGCCCTGGATGATCGTCGTGTCGTGCGTGCTCGGCACCATCGGCTTGGCCGCCACCGGCACCCTGTACGGGGCGCTCTCGTCGGGCTTGCGGGTCCGCGAGACACTGCTGCCGTTCCTTCTCCTCCCGATCGCCGTTCCGGTGCTACTGGCCGGCACCCGGATCTGGCAGGCCGCCATGGCCGGCGGAACCCCGTCCTCGGGCATGGCCTGGTTGCGCCTGCTCCTCGTGTTCGACGTCGTGTACCTGGCCGCGGGCGTCGTCCTGTTCGGCCCTATCCAGGAGACGGCATGACCAGTGATCTGACCGCCGCCCCGGTCATCCATCCGCCGGCTGTCTCCGCGTCGAACACCGGGGTGACCCCGCCGCCCGTCCAGTCCACCCGGTCCAAGACGACCGAGCGGGTCATCGGCGTCCTGGCCCTGGTGGGCACGGCCGCCACGGTGTGGCTCGGCCTGTGGGTCACGCCGCCCGACGAGCACCAGGGCGACCTGGTCCGTCTCGTCTACATCCATCCAGGCGTGGCCTGGGTGGCGCTGTACCTGGCGTTCGGGCTTGCCGCGGTGTCGAGCCTCCTCTATCTGTGGCCCCGGACCCGTTCGCTGTTCTGGGATCGCCTGGCCGCCGCCGCCGTCGAGGTCGGCGTGGTGTTCAACGTGTGCACCCTGGTGTCGGGCTCGATCTGGGGCAAGCCGACGTGGGGCGTGTGGTGGGCGTGGGACGCCCGTCTCACCCTCACCGCTGTCCTCCTCGTCCTGTTCCTCGGCTACCTGGCCCTGCGGCGGATCCCCGCCGAACCCGAGGTGCGGGCCCGCCGGAGCGCTTTCGTGGCCCTGTTCGCGGCCATCGACGTCCCGCTGGTCCACTTCTCGGTCAACTGGTGGAACACACTGCACCAGGGGGCCACCGTGCTCAACCCCGGGCTCACCCTGAAGATCCACGGGTCGATGGCCTGGACGCTGCTCCTCGGCTTCGTCGCCCTGACCCTGGTCTTCGTGTGGATGCTGCTCGTCCGTTACCGGGTCGGCGTGCTCGAGGACTGGCTGGACGCCAACGAACTCGACCTCGCCCTGGCCGAACGTCAGTCCGAGGGTGGAGGACCGTTCGGCGGTCCCGCCGATGACCGGGTGGGGGCAGCCTGATGCGCTACATCATCGCCGGCTACATGTTCGTCCTCGGCGTCCTGGCCCTCTATGCCATCCAGCTGGCCTGGCGCCGCCGGCGCCTGACCCGGGCCGTCGCCCGGGTCGCCTCGATCCCACCCGTCACAGCTCCGGCCTCCGAGGTCGACCGGTGACCACGGCCCCACCCGCCAGCCCGCCGTCGGCCGGTGTCGCCCCCGACGCCGGCCCGCCTCCTGGCCATCGGGCCGCACCGGTGGCCAAGAAGCACACCGCCCGCTACGTGGTGGTGGGCCTGGTGCTGGTCGGTGCACTCGCGTTCCTTCTGGTGAAGGGCCTGGGCTCCGCGCTCGACTTCTACCTGCCCGCCGACCAGGCAGTAGCCCAGAAGGCGACGCTGGGGGACAAGACCTTCAACCTCGAAGGAGTGGTGGCGCCAGGGTCGATCCACTCGACGACCGCGGGGGTGGACTTCGTTGTCACCTCGGGTGCGGTCCACCTGGCCGTGCACAACACTTCGAGTCCGCCCCAGCTGTTCCAATCCAACATTCCGGTCATCGCCGTGGGTCATTTCCAGGGCGATGTCTTCGTTTCCGACCAGATCCTGGTCAAGCACACGTCGACCTACATCGCCCAGTACCCGTCCCGGGTGACGGCACCGAACGGCTCCAAGCGGTGACGGCCGTGCCGGATCAGCACGCAACCGGCCGCGGCCCGCGGTGAACGGCACCCTCGGACACACCGGGGTACTCCTCGGATTCGCCGCAGCCGTCGTCGGCATTGTCGTCCTGGTCGTCGGCCTGGTGCGCGGTCGTCCGGGCCAGCTCCGTGGCGGCCGCCTCTACGCGCCGATCATCCTCCTCGGCGGGGTCGTGGCCGTGGTGGCCATGCAGCGGGCACTGATCACCCACGACTTCTCCCTCACCTACGTCGTCGACAACAACAGCCGGTCGACACCGCTGATCTACTCGATCACCGGCATGTGGTCGGCCCTGGCCGGCTCGATCCTCCTGTGGGGTGTCATCCTCGGGATCTACGCGACGGCCATGGTGTGGCGCTTCCGGGTCCGGGCCGACGACCAGCTGGTGGCCTGGGCCACCCTCGTGATGTACGTGGTGTGCGCCTTCTTCTTCGGCCTCATGCTCGGTCCGGCCGACCCGTTCACCCACGTGTCGGGGGCCGTCCGCCTCGACGGGCTCGGCCCCAACGTCCTCCTCCAGGACAATCCGCTGGTCCTGTTCCACCCGCCGATGCTCTACCTGGGCCTGGTCGGGTTCACCCTCCCGTTCGCCTTCGCGGTGGCCTCACTGGTCAGCGGACGGGTCGACGAGGACTGGCAGGGCGAGACGCGGCGGTGGACCCTGTTCGCATGGACGTTCCTGACCGTCGGCATCGTGCTGGGCGCCTGGTGGTCCTACCAGGTGCTCGGGTGGGGCGGTTTCTGGGCCTGGGACCCGGTGGAGAACGCCTCGTTGCTGCCGTGGCTGGTCGGCACCGCCTACCTCCACTCGGTCATGGTCCAACAGCGGCGGGGCCTGTTGCGGGTGTGGAACCTCTCCCTGGTGATCGCCACCTTCAGCCTGACCATCCTCGGCACCTTCCTGACCCGGTCGGGGGTCATCCAGTCGGTCCATGCATTCTCCACCTCATCCATCGGTCCGCTGCTGCTCGGCTTCTTCGGCCTGGTGATCGTGGTCGGTGTCGGCCTCATCGCCTGGAGGGGCGACCGGTTGCGGTCGCCCGGTGGCATCGACTCGGCCTTCAGCCGCGAAGGCGCCTTCCTGGCCAACAACCTCCTGTTCGTCCTGTTCGCCTTCATCGTGCTCCTCGGAACCGTGTTCCCCCTCTTGTACGAGGCACTCCACAGCGGCGCCCAGGTGTCGGTCGGCGCCCCCTACTTCAATAAGCTGGTCATCCCGGTGGGCCTCGGCCTGTTGTTCCTCATGGCCGTGGCCCCCGCCCTTCCCTGGCGCAAGTCGTCGGCCGCGGTGATGCGTGGCCGTCTGGCTGTGCCCGCCGCCATCGGCGTAGCTGTGGTGGTCGGTTGCGTGATCGGTGGCATCACCGGCATCGAGCCACTGCTCGCCTTCGGGCTCGGGGCCTTCGCCGCCGCGTCGGCCGGACGCGCCCTGGTGCTCTCGGTCCGTGGCGCCTGGCGCACCTCCCGCATGGCCGGCGCATCCCCGACCCGGGCCGCCCTGGCCGGCTGGCGTGGCTTCGTCGGCCGGGCCAACGGTGGCATGGTCGTGCACATCGGTGTGGTGGTCCTCGCCGTCGGGCTGACCGCGGCCACCGCCTTCGGGCAACGGGGCACGGTGGTGCTGGCCCGCGGGCAGACCGGCACCTTCGCCGGTCACACCGTCGAGTTCGTGGGGACAAGGATCGTCTCCACGCCGTCACACGTCAGCCAGCAGGCCCTCCTGCGGATTGACGGAGGTGCCGTGTTCACTCCGGCCATCAGCCAGTTCGGGACCGGCACCAGGCCCGTCGGATCGCCGGCCGTCGACTCCACCATCACGTCGGACGTCTACCTGACCATCAACTCCGTCCCCGACCACGGCGGAGCCTGGACCTTCGGCGTGGTCGTCCAGCCGCTGGTCATGTGGCTGTGGATCGGCGGAACCCTGATCGTCATCGGATCGGTCCTGTCGGCCATTCCGGGCCGGCGGCGTCGGCCCACCGACCCGGTGTCGGCCCCGGTGGCCGGCGCGGCGCCGCCCATCGAGCTGTCCCTCGACGCCGACCCCGTGTCCAGCCCCGACGCCGTGGCACCTTCGCTGCCCGCTGAACGCCAGCCCGTCGCCGCGGGCGACGCGCCATGACCGACGTGGCCACCCCGGTGGGGGCACCGGCTCCGGCGGAGCCTCCGCCACCCACCCGGCATACCGCCCGGTGGGTGGGCCTGACCGTCCTGGTGATCGCTGCAGGGCTCATCGCCGTCCTGGCCACCCGGCCACCGGCCGCCGTGTCCGAGGTGTACAGCCCGCTGGTCGGCAAACCGGCACCCGCCATCCAGGGGCTGACCGTCGACGGCAGGTCCTTCGCCCTGCCCCGGGTTCCGGGCCAGTTCGTCGTGGTCAACTTCTTCGCCAGCTGGTGCCCGCCGTGTCAGACCGAGGGTCCCGATCTGGTGAAGTTCGCGTTCGAGCACCAACACTCCGGTGATGCCCGGATGGTGAGCGTGGTCTTCGAAGACACCGCATCAGCCGCCCGCTCGTATCAGGCGACCCTGGGTGCCCGCTGGCCCACCATGGCCGACCCCGGGGGGACCCTGGCCCTCAGCTTCGGCGCGCGGGACCCGCCCTCCACGTTCCTGATCGCCCCCGATGGTCGGCTGGTGGCCTACATCGTCGCCCCGGTCACGGCGTCGGACCTCGACGGGCTCATCGCCAGGGCCAAGGCCACGGGCCTGTGAAGCGCCGGCACTTCCCGCTGTGGACGTTGCTCGGCATAGTGCTGGTGGTGGCGCTGCTGATCGGCAGTGGCGTGTTCTCGTCGTCGCCACCGACGAGTGCCCAGCGGGCCGGCGCCATCGAGTCGGTGATCCGCTGCCCGAGCTGCGAGGACCTGTCGGTCGCCGCGTCCAGCGCCCCGACCGCGGTGACCGTCCGGGCCACCGTCCGCCACCTGATCGATCAGGGGCAGAGCGACCAGCAGATCAAGGACTACCTGGTGGCGCGCTACGGCTCGGCCATCGTGCTCGATCCGCCGGCCAGCGGTTGGTCGGCCGTGGTGTGGGTGTTGCCCATCGTCGCCGGCCTGGCCGGTGTGGGTGCCCTGGTGGTGGTAATCGCCCGTCGTCGCCAACGGGGGGGCGCCGACCTCGACGCCGACGTGCGGGGCCCGGCGGCCGACCCGGCGGCCCTGGAGGAACGGCGGCACTTCCTCACCCAGTCGCTGGCCGACGCCGACGCCGAGTATCTGTCCGGCGACCTGGCCGATGCCGACTACCTGGCCCTGCGCCAACGCGACCTGGCCCGGCTGGCCGCGCTCGGACCCCCCGTACCACCGACCGCAACCGTCGCGTCGCCCACGGCTACCGTCACCCTCGACGCTGAACGCCCCGAACCGGGCACCGACCCGACGCCGAAGGCGGCCGCCCGTCGGCGCGGCCGGAACAAGTGGTTCCTCATCGGGGCCATCGCCTGCTTCGGTGCCGCCCTCATTGTCGCCGTGCCGGTGTTCTCGTCCAACCGGTTGCCGGGCCAGACGGCCACGGGCGCGGTGAGTCTGAGCCCGAGCCAGCAGGTCTCCCGTTCGCTGGACCAGGCGGCCACCGTCGAGGACGAAGGTCAACTGGGCCTCGCCGCCCAGCTCTACCAGAGCGTCCTGAGCGCCCACCCGGACAACGAAGTGGCCCTCGCCCAACTCGGATGGCTGGAATACAAGACCGGACAGCAGGGCGCCAGCACCACGCTGATCAGCGACGCCAGGGTCAAGCTGGCCAAGGCGGCCAGGCTGAATCCGGGCGACTACGCCGTCCACCTCTATCTCGGAACCCTGCTCCTCCAACTCGACGGAAACGCCGCCGGCGCGGTCGACGAGTTCGCCCAGTTCCTGGCAGCCGACCCGCCTGCCACGGTGGTGTCCCAGGCCGCCCCGACCCTCCGGCAGGCCTTTGCTGCCGCCGGCAAGCCACTGCCCGTGGGGGTCCCGGCGGCCTGAGCGGAACTCATCGGGGACCGGCGGTCGCCGGTGGGCGTCTCAGGGAATCAGGACGACCTTGCCGGACACGGTGCGATCGATCAGTCCGGCCATGACCTCGGCCGCCTCTTCGAGGCGACGTGTGGCCGGAACGGTGGGGTGCAGTCGCCCCTCGGCCACCATTCCCATCAGTTCGTCGGTGAGCGCCCGGTTGCCGAGGGGGTCCTTGAACGTCCACCCGCCCCAGTCGACGCCCACCAGGGTCCGGTTGTTGAGCAGCACCTGATTGATCGGTATCGAGGGGATCGGTCCCGAGGCGAACCCGATGACGCAGAACCGCCCGAGGTGGCGGGTCGCCCGCAGCGCCGGCTCGGCGTGCCGGCCGCCCACCGGGTCGACCACCACGTCGACTCCTCCCCCCGAAAGCTCGCGGGCCCGGGTCTTCAGGTCCTCCTCCTCGTAGGCGATGACGGCTTCGGCCCCCATGGCCACCGCCGCCTGCAACTTGTCGGGGGTCGAGGCGGCGGCGATGACGTGGGCCCCGAGCGCTGTGGCTACATCGACGGCGGCCAGACCGATGCCGCCGCCGGCGCCGAGGACAAGTACCCACTCGCCCGGTGCCACCGTCGTCCGACGGGTGAGGGTGAATAGCATCGTGCAGTAGCTCTGGATGAGGGCCGCCGCCGGAGCCAGGTCGATGGCGTCGGGCACGGGCACCAGTGACAGCGCGGGCGCCACCACGTGGGAGGCGAACCCGCCGAATCCGCAGAACACCACCACCCGGTCGCCCACCGACCAGTCGCTCACACCGGGGCCGACCGCGGCGATGATTCCGGCCACTTCGCTGCCCGGCACGAACGGAGTCGGGGGCTTCAGTTGATACCTCCCCTGGCAGATCAGCCCGTCGACGAAGTTGACCCCGGCGGCCGCCACGTCGATGACGACCATCCCCTCGGTCGGTTCCGGAGTGGGTCGGTCCTCGACGACCAGGGTGTCGAGGGGTCCGAATTCGCTGCAGACGACGGCGCGCATGCCGGTCAACCTACCGTTGCCACCTCTGGCCCGGACAAGTCAGCACTGCGTCATGCGCGCAGGTCCCGCAGGCGGGCGACGACCCCCGGGAAGGCTCCCACGAACGCCCCGATGTCGTCATCGGTCGTCGGCCAACCGACAGACAGGCGTAGCGACCGCTCACCGTCCACCCCCATGGCCTCGAGTACGGGGGAGGGTTCGAGGGATTCGGACGAACACGACGAGCCGGAGTGAACAGCCACCCCGGCCTGGTCGAGCCCGAGCAGCACCGGCTCGGCCTCCACCCCTGCGATACCGAGGCAGAGGATGTGAGGTACCCGGCGCTCGAGGTCGCCGAAGAGGACGACACCGTCCACCACGGTCGCAGCAGTGGCCAACTGCTCGGTCTGCGCTCGGGCAAGGGCGGCTTCGCCGGCCAGGTACCCGGAGTTGCTCAGCGCTTCGGCCGCCGCCCCGAAGCCGATGGCACCGGCCACGTCCTCGAGTCCGGCTCGCCGCCCCCGCTCCTGCTCGCCACCCACCAGCAGCGGCTCGATCCGCAGCCCCCTCCGCAGGATCAGCGCGCCAACTCCGGCCGGTCCACCCAACTTATGGGCCGACACCGATACCAGGTCGGCACCGAGCCCTTCGAGGTCGAGGGGTACGTGCCCGGCGGCGGCTGAGGCGTCGACGTGGACGGGAATGCCCCGCTCCCGGCCGAGGGCCACGACTTCGTCCACGTCCTGCAGCGTGCCCACCTCGTGGTTGGCGACCTGGCAGTGCAGCAGGGCGGGCAGCCGGCCGTGGCCGGTGAGGCTCCGCTCCAGCGCCATCTCGACGGCGGCCGCGGTGATGCGACCGAGCCCGTCGACGTCGATCTCGACGACGGTGCCGAGTCGGGCCGACCCGTCCCGCACGGCCGAGTGCTCCACCGCGGCGCAGGCCACCGGTGCTCCACGGTCGTCGGCCAGCACGCCCCAGACGGCGGTGTTGACCGCCTCGGTCGCCCCCGAGGTCAGGACCACCTGGCGGGCCCGGACCCCGAACAGCGCTGCTATCCGGTCACGGGCGTCCTCGAGGGTGGCCCGGACCATCCGGCCCTCGGTGTGGACCCGGCCGGGGTCGGCGGTCACCCCGAGGTCGGCCCACTCGTCCATGGCGGCTCTCGCCTCGGTTCGTAGCGGGGTGGTGGAGGCGTGGTCCAGGTAGTGGCGGGCCACGGTCGCCGGTCAGACCACGGCGCTACAGGCGTCGTCGCCCCGGGCCCGGGACGACGACAGGACTACCGGCACGGCGCCGGGATCGTCGCCGCACAGCCCGGCGAGCAGCCCCTTGACCATGCCGCGGTCGACGGCGCACAGCACCGGATACTGCGATGCGGCGTCGCCGAACGGACAGTTGTCAGCCACCACGGCGGTGGCGGTCCCCTGATCCTCGGCGTGGGCGGCGAACCCGTGGGCGGTCAGGGTGTCGGCGATGGCGTGCATGGCGGTCCGCAGCGACCGCTGGCCGTCGCCGGGCGACATCTGACCGGCGAGCTGGCGTCCGTATTCCTCGCCGACCCGCTCGGCCATGCCCTCGGCCGCCAGGGGTCCGAGCATCTGAAGTGCCTCCTGGAGCAGGAGGACGAGTAGGTCGTCTCGGCGGGTCAGAAGGTCGAGCGTGGGGTCGGGACCGATGGCCCGGAAGCGCTTGGACGGCCGACCGGCCCCGCCGCCGTCGGCCCGCTCCATCGTCACCTCGACGTAGCCGCCTGCGGCCAGTCGCTCGAGGTGGTGACGGGCCACGTTCGGGTGGAGCGAGAAGCGGGCGGCCACCTCGGTGGCCGTCGCTCCCGGGTTGGACCTGACGAACAGGTAGATCTCCCGCCGAGTGGGGTCGCCGAAGGCCGACGTGACCGCGGTCACCGCCGCCGCGAACTGGGCGTCGGCGTCCGAGGACGCGATGGCCACCTGGCTGTCGGGGTCGGG